>Ga0082212_10000012_pt1 | contig 264737 bp, 222 predicted proteins | sample TergutNt197P3_FD_71548 | JGI IMG/M metagenome (GOLD analysis project Ga0082212, IMG submission 71548) | Neocapritermes taracua P3 segment gut microbial communities from Petit-Saut dam, French Guiana - Nt197 P3 | ecosystem: Host-associated > Arthropoda: Insects > Digestive system > Gut ... | reverse complement strand
GCTCCGCCCCACGGCGGCATTGCCTTCGGTTTTGACCGCCTGGCCATGCTGATCACCGGATCCAGCTCCATTCGCGATGTCATCGCCTTTCCAAAGACCCAAAAGGCCGTCTGCCTGCTCACCCAGGCGCCGGCAGCGGTGAGCGCCAAGCAACTGCGCGAACTGGGCATTGGGGTGGTTACAGATACCGGCCGTTGAGCGGGCATCCGCAGACCACGCGTTCACCGCTTGGCCGGTTGGCGGCTAGGCGAGTTTTTAATTTTTGTCCTGGTTTTGTTTTTTGTTGTTATAGAGCAGATACTTGGAGGTATGCTGAAAGGCCCAGGCCAGATCGCGCATGCGGGCGTAGCGTTCCGGCTCAAGCTCCCGGTAATCTGATATTTTTTGATCCGCCAGGCGGTACAGGAAGCTATGTCCGGCTTTGTTGTCCATAAGGCAGTAGCCATCCTGGAGCAGGCGGATGGGTTCGTTGTTTTTCCCGCTGATGAAGGTAGCGCCTTCTGGATGAAGATCCAGGGCAAAAAGATCCCGGCCAAGAGTGTAGTTGTTGTACGGAATGCCGGCTAATCCGGCGGCGCTGGGAAAAATATCCGCCTGCCCGGCGGGATCTGTGCGTACAGCCGGGGACAGGTGGCCGGGGGCGTGCACGATCAGGGGTACATGCCAGCCGGGAAGTCCGGCAGCGTGGTAGGGCGCGCTCATGTTGGCGCTGTGCTGGTGCAACCCGTGGTCGCCCAGGATGAAGAAGATGGTGTTGGCGTAATAGGAGGAGCCCTTGGCCCTTTTGAAAAATTCTCCCAGGCTGAAGTCAGCGTAGCGCAGTGAATTATATTCCGCCTCGTTTTTGAAACCGTGGGAGGCAGAAGTTTCCTTGCTTAACTGGCGCAGGGCGAAATCCGGGGTGCCGTTCGGGATGGTGAAAGGCTCATGGAAGCTGGCGGTCTGGATTATGGCCAGGAAAGGCCTTGCCCGCAGGGCCTCGAACAGGGTGTGGGCCTCCATGAACAGGTCGTAGTCGGCAATGCCCCACATATCCGCGTTGGGCGCCTGCCAGTAGCGATCTTCCAGAATCCGTACCTCGCTGATGTTGCCGCCGATGATCCCCCGGATGTTGGCCCAGGCCGTATCCCCGCCCAGCATGTAAAATTTGTCGTAGCCTTCGAATTCATCGGCAATGACCCGCTGGTCAATGACTCGCTGATTGCGCGATCCAGTGCTGGATTCGGTCACGTCCGTAATGCCGGTGATGGTGCTGAAGATGCCCCGGGCAGTGGTCCGGGCGTTGGCGAAAAAGTTGGTGAAGAGGACGGATTCGTCAGCCAACGAGCGCAGATGGGGGGTATGGTTTTCTTCCCCCGGCGCCAGGGAGGTTTTCGGAAAACACAAAGATTCCATGATAATAATAACCACGTTGGGGTATCTGTCGGCAGGACGCGCGCCTTGGCGGAAGCGGGTATAATTCAGCTTTTGCGCGTCCGGACGGTCCACCCCCAGATAATCCGCCATAAGCGGGTAGGCCGCGCGGGTCGCTTCCAGATCAAAACCGTCATCCTGGGAGGCTTCGTAGGTATCATACAAGTTTTGCAGCGGGTTGAGCCCCAAGGCTGTCACCAGTCTGTTTGGGCTGAAATAGGCGTTGCTCCAACGTAGGGGGAAGAGAGTAGCGCTTAGCTGTCCGTATGCGGCCAGGGCAAAAACTATAAAGCCGCCCAGCCAGATGAGTGCGGTGAGAGAGCGTTTTCTACGGACAGGCCGGAGGGGGCGACCGGCCAGCCTAGCCAGCGGCCAAGCGCAGGCCGAAGAAAGAAGCAGCAACCCTGCTCCCAGCGGAAACACCGGGTAACTTTCCCAAACCACGATTGCCCCCATGGTAAAGTCTTCGGCCAGGTCAAGGATAGTGGCATTCAGGCGTTCGCCAAGCCAGAGGAAGAAACCCGCGTCAAAGACGTACACTGTCCAGACTACGAAAAAGACCGTGGCGTAGATCAGCAGGATGGCTTTTTTGTGGTGATGCAGACGCCTACCCAAAGAGGGCAGGGTCATAGCCAGCCCTATGGGAAAGGTCAGGATGGCCGCCCAGCGCGCGTCAAAGCGCATGCCGATATAGAGGGCTTTGAGCAGATCCGCCGTGAGCACGGAGTCCATTTGTGGGGCGATGCAGATGAAGAAAATAATTCTGGCCAGGCCCAGCAGGATCAGCGCATAGGCCAGGGTCAGCAGATACAGCGTCAGGGCGCTGATGGATTTTTTATTCTCCAGGCGTACTTTTCCGATCTGCTCGGCCACTTCTGTCTGCTCGGGAGAGGTGGCGGGTTTGGCGGTCATTTGACGGGTTTTATCCGGTATAGGTAATGGGAAAAAATATAAAGCAAGGCCAGCGCGGCGGCAATTCCGTTGGCGCCCCAAGCGGCCGTCGCCGGCGGGAGGGCTCCTATGGCGCTGAGGGTAGCAAAAAAGTTTGTGCCGGCATAAAAGGTAAAGTTGCACAGCAGGGCGATAAGCACAGCCAGGTAAATGTTTTCCGTCAACATGGAAATGGCTAGGGCCAGGATACCCAAGCTCAGGACGGAGCCGGCGTAGGCGAAACGATTGTGGTACTCTGAGCGCATGGCCTTCACATTCGTTCCGGATTGTTCCAGTCTCTGGATGAGCCGGAACAGTTCGTCAAGGGGCATATCCTCAACACGGCTTCTGGGTTGAAAGGTTTTGAAACTGCCCAAATCCTGGCGGATGTCCAGGTTCAGGCTGGGAGATCGGCGGTGGATAAATTCCTGCGGAATGAGGCTGTCCACCTCGCGCAAAGTCCAGCCTCTCCTGCTACTGTCAGCCTCCGTAGCCGTGTGGGTGGAAATAATCTGCAAACCATCGTCCGAAAGCTCATATACCAGGATATTCCGGGCCTTTTCCTGGTAGGGCCAGGCGGTTTCCACCCTGACCACAAACCTTCCCTGGGTGAACAGCAGGCCTGAGATCGTGGTGTTATTGATGACGCGCCCCCTGATTTCCTCATTCCACATGTTGCTAGCCGTTCTTTCACCGGCCACGCCCGCCACCTGGGCGCAGGCGAATTGGACGCAGGCGCAGACGAGGCCGTATATGCAAACGAAACGGAACAGGGCCAGGCTGGAGATCCCCCCGGCTTGCAGGGCTGTGATTTCGCGGTGTTTTCTCATCAAAGCCAGTTGGATCACTAGGGCCAGCAGAAAGACCATCGGCATGATCTGGGCCAGGATCATGGGTAAGCGTAGGGCAAAGTACAGGATGATATACAAGGCGCCATAACCGGCATCCACAAAGGTATCCAGACGCCCGAAGAGATCCACGATTATGAAGATACCGGCTCCGGCCAGCAGCAGGGACAGGAGCAGGAAGAGGTTGTTCTTCAGAAGGTGGCGGTTAAGGGTGTTCATTTCAGCGTCTGCGCCTGAAGCGCAACCTGGCCAGGCAGCCTCGGACATTCAGGGTTTTTTCGTAGTTGACCAATCGCAATCCGCCCAGGGCCAAGGCCAAAAAGAAGAGACTGGGGAGCCATACGGCTGGAACTGGATGCAGGTAGCCTACTTCTCCCATGGTTATGCCCAGTGAATAGATGAAATAATAGAGCATGAAGGCGGCCAGAGCTATACCCACGCTGATCTGGCGTCTGCTCCCTTCAAAACCGGCCGCCAGGGGCAGGGCGAAAAGCCCCAGCGCCAAGCTTGAGATAGGCATGGAGAAGCGTTTCTGGATTTCCACCAGAAGTTTGCGATCTTGCCAGTCCATGGCATTTTTGTCTATGGCGGATTTGTTCCGTATGAGTTCCTTCCAGGACATTTCCCTGGGGGCGGCGTTGCCGAGTTCAATATTGCGGAGCAATTTATCCAGGCTGATGCGGATAATATAGTCTTCAAAATTCAGGATGCTCACCGTGTTATGTTCCAGGCGGTAAATCCGTCCATCTCGCAAATGAAAGACGAGTTCCCCCCGTTTGCGGTCTGTTTCCAGGATTCCGGTGGGAGCCAGGATGGTAAAGCGCGATCCCGGGCCGCGGCTGGCATCTTCCACCATGACTTGCCGCATTTTTTTCGTCTCCTGGTCGAACTCGCGGGTGAACATGGTCAGGCCGTTGATATCTTGGTTGAATACACCTGGCGTGAGGTTGAGTTCGGCCTTTTGGCCGGCCAGTTGTAGCAGGGAATCCCTAAAGCGTTCCGAACCCCAGGGGATGCCGTGCATCGATATGCCCAAGCCGGCCAAGCAGCATAAGGCGGAAAAGATCAGCGGCACGGGCAGGAGTTGCAGGATGCTTATGCCCCCGGCTTTGAGCGCGACCAGTTCGCGATCTTCGTTCATGCGCAATACGGTTAAAAAGATGCTTAACATGCAGGAAAACGGGATGATCATCAACATGAACATGGGCGACATGTAAAAGAGCAGCAAAAAAAATTCCGTGCCTTCCGGGCGGAGTCCGACGATGAGTTTGCGCATCTTCATGCCTTGACCCAGAATGACCAAAGTGGACAAAAAACTTGTGCACAATATGAAAATACGCGTTATGTCCCTGAACATCAGGCGATGCAGGGTATTGCCCGGAAGAAGATTGGCAGGCGGATTCATGCGGAATCAAAGGGCAGGCGGCGCGCCTGGCGTTTTTCCACCACCCAGTACTCGGTGAACCCGAAGCCGCGGGCGTAATTTTCCAGGTAGTCGAAGGCGTAGGCAATATGGGCGGCGCTGTGGGCGTCGGAAGAGATGCATAGGCGTAGCCCTAAATCAGCGGCCAGGGCCATAATTACCGGTCCTGGATACGGTTCCCGGCAGGGTTTGCGTAGTCCGGCTGAAGACAGTTCCAGAAGGAGGCCGTGTTTTTTCAATTCAGACAGGGCGTCCCGCACCAAGTTCAGGGAGGCCGGCAGTTCAAGCCAGGATCGGAAATTTTCAGGGGTGAAGATTTTGATTAGGTCCGGGTGGGCCGCGATGTCCGCGATCCCACTCTGACATAGCGCGGCAAAGTCTTCATAGTACCGGGCATAGCAGGCAAATTGCCCGGCTTGGGAGAGCGCCGCCCAGTCCGCGAAGCGGTTGTCAAAGCCCCATTGGCCCTGGAAATGCAGCCCGCCTATGATATAATCATAGGGGGCGCTGGCGGCTGCCTCCCGGCAGAAGGAGATTTCCGCAGGCAGGAAATCCGCCTCCAATCCAAGCAGTATGGTGAATCCAGGGGAGTCTTCATGTTTTAAGGCTAGAGTCTCTTCCACAAAAAGCGGGAAGCCGGAACGCAGTTTTTCCTGGTAGTCCGAAGGGTAGGCATAGGCCGGAGGACGTGAGGAATGTTCGGAAAGGCCGAATATTTTCAGATTTTTTTTCACGGCTTCCCGGCGCATGGCCGCAGGGCTGGCCGCAGCGTGGGAAAAATGGGTATGGGTGTGCAGATCCGCTATGAGCATGGTACTCTCGGGTTATGGGCGATCAAAATAGAAAAGACGGCGCTTGTCAAGGCCGTCAGGCGGCTATTTCCGCTATGCGGTTTCCGTGATGGAAGAGACGCGCCTTGGGCTTTTGGGGCGCATTGTATGCTTGAGAATCGTGCCGCCACATGATACGTCTGGAGTAGGTGGTTCATAAGCCGGCAGGCCGGGTGAAACTGTTGGAGTACGTTGTGAAAACTATTTTTGTGGTGGATGATAGCGGCACAAACCTTTCCAAGGCTGAAGAAGCGCTGGAAAAACAGCACCGGGTGATTACCCTGTCTTCCGCGGCGAAGATGTTTGCGATTCTGGAAAAGGTCATGCCGGACTTGATCCTGTTGGATATTGAAATGCCGGAAATGGACGGCTTTGAAGCGATGAAGCGTTTGAAAGCCAGCGATGCGTATGCGGAAATTCCGGTCATATTTCTTACCAGCCTGACTGATGCCGTCAATGAAGCCTACGGCATTGAACTGGGGGCTGTGGATTTTATCACCAAGCCTTTCTCAGAGCCGGTGCTCTTGAACCGCATTAAGAACCATTTGCATATTGACGAGCTTATCCGTGAACGTACCGAACAGTTGCGTGAGCGCACAACGCGTCTTGAACGGCTACAAAACGGCATTGTTTTCACCATGGCGGACCTGGTGGAGAATCGTGATAAAAATACCGGCGGGCATATTGATCGCACAACGGTATTTGTCAAATTGTTGATTGAGGCCATGCAAAAGCGCGGGCTCTATGCCGACGAGATAGGCGGCTGGGACGTGGAATCGTTCGCTTCCTCGGCGCGTCTGCACGATATTGGTAAAATTGTCATTTCAGACTCCATTTTGAATAAACCTGACGTGTTGACCACGGAAGAATACCAGACGATGAAGATCCATCCCGCGTTGGGCGAACAGATTATCGAGCAGATGGTCCATCGGACGGGTGAAGCGGAATTTTTACATAACGCCAAATTGTCCACAGCCTACCATCATGAGCGTTGGGATGGCGCGGGTTATCCTTACGGTCTGAAGGGAGAGGAAATCCCGCTTCATGGGCGTATCATGGCCCTTGTTGATGTGTATGACGCGCTTACCTCCGAACGTCCGTACAAAAAGGCCTTCAGCAGTGAGGAAGCGGTCCGTATTATCCTGGATGGCTCGGGCAAGCATTTTGACCCTGCTATTGTGGAAGTTTTTTACGAAATAAAAAATCAGTTTGAAGTGGTTCGGGTTAAGCTCTCCAGGCAAGGTGCCCGTTAAGGAGGTTTTTTGATGTTTTCAAAACGCGGACGTATTCTAAGTTCAGGATGTTTGGCGGCTTTTCTTTATATCAGCTTGGCTGGTTGGGCCTTCGCGGCCGAGAATGAGATCCGTTTCGGCTATATTGCACTGGACCAGTTGCACAGCCCGGCCGTGATGGTGATGAAGGAGAAGAAACTCCTTGAAACTGCGGGCTTTACCGTTAAATGGAGCGAATTTTTGGCTGGGACGCATGTGTTGCAGGAGATGGTTTCCGGGTCCATTGATTTTGCCAGTTGCGGCGCGGTCCCCATTCTGATTGCTCACGCGCAGGATGTGAAGCTTGCCGTTCTTGCCGGGGCCAACCGAGAAGGTTCCAGCCTGATTGTGGATAATTCCGTTAAAACCATCAAGGACTTGGACGGTAAGAGGATCGCCACCCCGGGTATTGGCTCCATGCAGGACGCAATGGTGGCCCAATTGGCCAGGGCGAACAAGATCCGGATTCAGCGCATGGCCATGAGAGTTTCCGAGATGTCCCTTTTTTTACAGAAAAAAGAAATTGACGGTTTTATCGCCTGGGCACCACATCCGGCCAGAGCGGTCATGGAAAATTCCGGATACGAGCTGCTTGCTTCGCGTGACTTGATGCCCGATCATCAGTGTTGCGTACTGGTGGCCAAAGAAAGCGTTTTGCGGGGCAATCCGGAAACCGTGAACAAACTGCTGGAGATATATCTTGAAGCCTACAAGTGGTTTTTGGAAAACCCGGATGAATCCATAAAGTTGTTGGCCCAAAATACCGGCATGGCCGAAAATATCGTCCGTCAGGCCCTGAATACGGTCAAGTACCCTTATCCCCCCTATTGCGATGTGGCGAGCATGCGGAGTCTGGCCAGAGACCTTATGGGCACCGGCAAAATTACGGCGGTTAAGGAAAGAGATCTGGATCCCTTCATGGAAAGCTTGTACCGCCCGGAACTGCTGGAAAAAATTTCCGGAGTCGAACGGCCTGACCTGTAGAGCGCGCCGCGATAATAAATCAACGGCTAAAGATTGTCGGGGTGTTTGTTATGAAATGGTTCGACAACATAAAGATAAGAAGCAAGTTTTTCATCGTGTTCGGGTTACTGGGGAGCACGATGATTTCTTTTGCTGTATTTGCTGTTACCCAGGTAGTCAGCATAGGCGATAGTATTGACGAGCTGATTAATTCTTATCAGGCGCGGCAGATCCATGTGGCGGACGCGATTATGGATTCTTACCGCATGCGTGTCACGAATCTCTTGAGGGTGTATTTGTTGGATGATGATGATCTGCTGGGCGTGGTTTCGGAATCATTGGAAAATTACGAAAAAGATGCGGAATTGTTTATGGAAAACCTGAATGGTTTTCGTGAAATTCTGCGTGGCGATTCACGGTTGAGCGAATCGGAAAGACAGCAGGACTTGGCTGTCGTAAACGGGATTAACCAGTTGTTTATCAGTTATATGGTAAATATAGGAAGACTTGAAGATTCCATAACAAAGAATGCTGACATACAGGAAGCGAGGCGTATATTTAAGGAGTGCATTCCCATAGGGAATAATCTCAGTGAACAATTGCAAAATCTTCGCGATCTTCTTTTTTTCACGACCAAGCAAAAAGCCCTTAAAACAGCGGATGGCATAACTGGCACAGTAAACGTAATTTTATTCATAACCACCGGGTTTGTTTTGTTTTCCGCTCTGGCTTTGTTATTTATCGCCAGTAATATCAGCCGGCCTATTGCCAGGCTGGAAAGAGCCGTTATGGAAATAGCGCATGGGAATCTGTCCTACCAGATTCGCAGTGAAAAAAATGATGAATTAGGCTCGCTTGCAAACTGTATAGGCGACATGGTTGATAAAATTTCGGAACACAATAAAATAATAACTATTATGGATAATTTGGATTCCATGATATGCGTTTCCGATCTTGATTACAATTTGCTTTACGCGAACAAGCGTCTGGAGGATAGGTTCGGCCTGGACATGGCAAGCGCTATAAATCAAAAATGCTATAAAGCCACAAGAAACAAAGAAGAAGCCTGCGCATTCTGTCAATTGCACAAACTTTTGCCTGATAAAGATTCATTGCCATCCCAGGACTTTGAATATGTATGGGATGATACTTTGAACATCTGGCTCGGCGGCACGGATTCGATTATTCGCTGGGTGGACGGCACCATGGTGCACTTTCAGGCCGTAAGGGATGTAACCCAGAAAAAGCACCAGGAAGAATTGCTGCAAGAAGCCCTTCAGGCGGCGAAGGCGGCATCGGTAGTTAAATCCTCTTTCTTGGCCAACATGAGTCATGAAATTCGGACGCCGATGAACGCGATTCTGGGGATTACGGAAATCCTTTTGCAGAATGAGACCCTTGCGTCCAACATCAAGGAAGCCTTGTACAAAATTTACAGTTCTGGTGATCTCCTGCTCGGCATTATCAACGATATACTGGATTTATCCAAAATTGAGGCGGGCAGGCTGAAGCTTTCGCCCTCCAAATACGAAATCGCGAGCCTGATCAACGATACCGTGATTCTTAACATGATGCGTATCGGCAGCAAGCCGATCGACTTTGAACTCGCCGTGGATGAAAACGTGCCTGTAACGCTGTACGGCGATGATCTGCGTATCAAGCAAATTTTGAATAATCTGCTTTCGAATGCCTTCAAATATACGGCGAAAGGCCAGGTCAAGCTATCGGTAACCGCTGAGCCTGGCGGAGAAAAAGACGATACTATGCTGATCTTTCATGTGAGCGATACCGGCCAAGGGATGACGGATGATGAGGTAAGCCAGCTGTTCGATGAATATTCCCGCTTTAACATGGAGGCCAATCGCACAACCGAAGGAACAGGGTTGGGCATGAGCATTACCCGGAACCTGATCGGCCTGATGAACGGCGAGATCTCCGTGGCGAGCGAGGTGAGCAGGGGGTCGGTGTTCACTGTGCGTCTGCCGCAGAAAAGCGTCGGCCCTGGCGTACTGGGCAGAGAATTGGCGGAAAACCTGCAAAAATTCCGTATGGCCGGCGTGAAGCAGCTCAAAAGGGCGCAAATACTGTTTGAGCCGATGCCCTACGGCTCTGTCCTGATCGTCGACGACGTGGAATCGAATCTATATGTCGCTAAAGGCTTGCTGTCGCCTTACGGGTTGGCGATTGACACCGTTACAAGCGGTTTTGAGGCCATCGGAAAAATTAAGAGCGGCAAGGTGTATGATGTGGTGTTTATGGATCACATGATGCCGAAAATGGACGGCATTGAGGCCACAAAAATCATACGCGATTTGGGGTATGCGCACCCCATCGTGGCGCTGACCGCGAACGCGGTGGTCGGACAGTCTGAGATGTTTTTGAACAGGGGGTTCGACGATTTTCTGGCCAAGCCCATTGACGTGCGTCAGATGAATTTAATTCTGAAAAAATTTGTGCGTGATAAGCAACCGGACGAGATTATTGAGGCTGCGCAACGGGGTAAGGGTCTCCAGGATGGGCAGGTTACGGACGGAATGGAGCGGTCGTCCGTGGACCCTCAACTGGCTGAAATTTTTATTCGGGACGCCTCAAAGGCCGTTGCCATGCTGGAGGCGATATGTGAAAAGGGCGGCGTTTATCAGGACGAGGATTTGCGGCTTTATACCATCGGTGTCCATGCCATGAAAAGCGCGCTGGCCAATATCGGCGAAACGGCCCTTTCCGCGTTTGCTCTCAAGCTGGAAGACGCAGGGCGGGAGAAGGACGCTGTTGTGGTGTCCGTTGAAACTCCGGAATTTTTGGGCGGACTGAGGGGAATAATTGCCAAACTCACGCCACAGACAAAAAAAGCTTCAGATAGAGGGGCCGTTGAGGGGGATCGCGGGTATTTACGCGAAAAGCTGTTGGTGATTAAGGGAGCATGTGAAGTGTATGATAAAATAACCGCCAAAGGCGCCATAAGCGAACTGAGACGAAAATCATGGTCGCCCCCGACTGAAGAATTGCTCGTCATAATGTCCGAACATCTGCTTAGCGGAGACTTTGACGAGGTCTCAGGCGTTGCGGAAAGAATTGCGGAAACGATATGACGGAATAAATCCCTTGATGGCCGCCGGCATCACCGCCGGCGGCTTTTTTTGGTGTTCAGGGCGCGAAAGGGGACGTATTCCCCGCCTCTTATTCTTTGAAAGGGAAGTTTCTGCCTGACAAGTCAAAAGCCTTAAGGGAGATACTGTGAGAAATCTGTTGCCGGTTTCCATTGTCACCGTCTACATGCTTCTTCTTTATGTCATAGCCTGGTATGCCACAAAACTCAGCCGGGCGGGCGGGGGCAAGGGATTTTTCTTGGCAGGGCGCGGATTTTCGTCCTGGATTATCGCGGTAATGCTTTGCGGCTTGGCCGTGGGCGGGGCTTCCACTGTGGGAGTGGCCCAGAGCGCTTATACCAGTGGTCTTTCCGCCGGCATGTATAACGCGGCTTGGGCGGCCGGGGCCATTGTCTGTGGCCTGCTGGCCGCGAGACGCCTGCGCAACATGATGGTTTACACCCTGCCGGAGTTTTTGGAGCGTTTCTATGGCCGGAGCGCACGTGTCATCGGGGTTATCGGCCAGCTCATCGTGGTCCTGACCATCGTCTCTTTGCAATATGTGGCTGGTGGGGCCATTCTGACCGCCCTGCTCCCGGATGTTTTCAGTTTCAATGAGGGGATGCTGGTCACCGCCGTGGCCTTTGTGGGTATTTGCATTATCGGGGGCTACTGGGCGGCCGGGCTTTCCAATCTGGTCAACGTCATCGTCATCTATATCGGATTGGTTTTGGGAGCCTGGGCCGTGGTGGACACGGCCGGAGGTCTGGAGGCCATCCGCCTGGCCCTGCCTGAAACCAAGTGGTTTAGTCTTGTGGAAGGTATGGGATGGGCGCCGATCATCATCTGGTTCACAGTCATGATCACTCATGTTATCGGCGGACAGGGGCCGGTGCAGGTGGCTTTCGCGGCCAAAGACGGCCAGGCGGCTAGGTGGGGTTTCATTCTCGGCGGCCTGATGATCCTGCCCGCCGGTTTCATTTCGGCCATTTTCGGTATAACTGCGGCCATGCAAGCTCCGGGGCTGGCGAATTCCGCCATGGCCCTGCCCACCGTGGTGCTGCAACAGAGCCAGTTTGTGGGTGGCATCGTCCTTGCCGGCCTGTGGGCTGCGGATGTTTCCACCGCCGTAGGTCTGCTCCTGGGAGCGGCTACCATGATCTCGCGGGATATTATCGTTCCCTTGCAAACGACTAGGCTAGACAAGAAAAAGGAAATGTTCCTTTCCCGTTTCCTGGTGCTGTTGGTGGCTGTGATCACGTTGTTAATGGCCATGCATGTCAGGAGTGTGTTGGGCACGATCATGATAGGTCTTTCGCTGACCGCGCCTTTCACGGTTATCTTGCTGGGCAGTTTTTTCTGCCCTCGGCTTTGCCGCAAGAGCACGGCTTTTTGGTGCCTGGCCGCCGGGGTGTTGATCATCCTGCTCTGGCAGTTTGGCACAGGACAGCTTATGGACGATATGCGAAAGATGTTTAAGCATGTGATTTATCCGGAATGTATCGCCAGCGTGGTCATTTTTTTGCTGGCGTCTGTCCTGGATAAAAGGAAGTGCGCCATCCCGGATGACTATGCCCGGGAACAGGTGCAGACAGAGGATTCCTGATTTATCATGCGCCTGCCTTGCCCATGCTTTATTCTTTTGCATGGGATTTTTGTCGGATTGCAATACGTATCCATTGCCCAATATATCCAGAATTTTGTAAATATAGATAATGATACGGCGCGGTATTCAGTCAAAATCTATGATATTATATACATTTGCAAACTAAGCATTTTTAATTTTCCATCATTGTGAATGGTGTATTGTTCGTAAATAACACAATAGGGTTGGTATTCGCACGGATAGTGATTAATTTCACATTAAATATTTATATTTGACAAGATTAAAATTATTCGCGATAGCGTTATACAATCCTATTATGTAAGTTTTTGTCCGCAAATCGCGGAAATAATCTTGGTCGGCAAATTTTAAATAAGGAGTTCGTATGTCAGCAGGCAACTTAAAACCGCGTTGGGGGCAACCTTTGACGGGTATAATCGCCACCGTTTGTTTTTTTGTGGTTGCCTGGGCGACCTGGTATATCTTCGGCGATCCCCGCGGGCCGATCGGCTGGTTTCCGCAACCGTTCGTTATGATCCTGGCCATGATGATCTTGGCTGGTGTATGGCAGCACATGCTTTTCGGCAACTGGCCGTTCCAGGGTCGCCCGCCGCACTTGCAGGGCATTGCTATGACCGCCGTTAACATGCTCTTGGTCTGGTTTGTCATTGAGGTCGTCTTTTATCGCATCTTCGGCGCGGGCGTTAATTTTTTAAATTACTACGATCTGGTGGCCGTATCGGGCAAGGCCGCTTCCGGCAATATCGCGAGGAGTGCGGTGGTGGGTTTTGTGCTCATAGGTTTTTTCGCCTATCCGGTGTTCACCATCCTGCTTGGCAAGTGGCCAATGGATCAGGGCAATCTTGCCCAGCCGCGCAAGGGCGTGGCCGAACTTGCCGTGGGTAGCCTTTTGGCGTTGACTTTCTATGCGTTGTTTGTGGCTCCCATGTTCACACAAAGTGCCGCCAGTCCGGCCTGGTGGACGGAGATCGCGGGCACCAACCATCTGCATTGGACCTTCGGCTGGTATGAATGGTGCATAATTGTGCTCTTCCTGACCGCCACGGTCTGGAGGGGCAAGCCCTGGAACCTGTTGCCTCTTCCGCACCCCGCCAAGGGCTTTGCGGCCTTGGGGCTGGTGATGGCGTTGTCATACGCCCTTGCCATCTTCTGTAACAACGTTTTTACCCCCATGATCATGCCCGCGGAGGCTTTTGAATTCGCCAAGTTGAAAATCGCGGCCGCCAACCCGGCGGTGGATGCGAACACCCTGCAACTGTTGCAATCTCGCGAAGCTATGCGCATGGTCTGGCATCATTCCGCTGAAATCGCAGGCTTTTTTCTGTTTCCCTTCCTGATCTGGCATAACTTTTTTGACGACAAGGCACTCCGTGGCATGAACCTTGACTCCTGGGGAGCCTTTCTTTTCCGGACTGTCGGTTGCATCGTTTTCGCGGCCATAGGCTATTGCCTGTACTACTATGTGAACTGGGGGGCATGGGCGCTGGGCAACCCGCACATGGGCCGTGGCATAGGCGAACGCTGGGTTGACGGCGAATCCTTGCTATGGAATTTCTGGTTCATTATTCCGCTGCTGTGGTGCGCCTGGTTCTTCAACAAGTGGCCGTTCTACGTGAGCAAATAGGCTGGGGGGCGGGCTTGACTCTGTCCGCGCCGCCCTATTTTGGGCGCCAGTCGGTGCTGATGCTTTCGGTATGCCGGTGCAGGCGCAGACTTTCCAGGCTGTACAGGATCAGGGCCAGCCAGATGAACATGAAGCTGAGCAGGAGACCGCGGCTTACTTCTTCATGGTACATGAACACCCCGATGATCATGTTCAGGCTGGGCGCGATAAATTGAATTAGCCCCATGCTGGTCAGGGTCAGGCGTTTGGTCCCGAAGGCGTACAGCAGTAGTGGTGTGCTGGTGGCCACCCCGCTGGCCATGATCAGAACGGTCTGGAGCGGGTTTTCCACAAGTCCGCCTTGGCCGTGGCAGGAAAGCCAGATAAGCAATCCGCCGGCAATGGGGGTCAACAGGGTGGTTTCTAGGAAGAGGCCGGTGATGGAATCCTGGACATCGGCCTTGCGCATGGCCGCATAAGCGGCGAAGGAGCCGCTCAGACTGATGGCGATCCAGGGCAGGTGCCCCAGGATGATCAACTGCACGCCCACCCCGGCAATGGCGAGAAGGATGCTTAGGCGTTGTAGGCCGTACGGTCTTTCTTGGAAAAAAATCATTCCGAGTATGGCATTCATCATCGGGGTCATGAAGTAGCCCAGGCTGGCCTCCACTATATGCCCGGAGCCCACTGCCCAGATAAAAATCAGCCAGTTGGAGGCGATGACCAGGCCGCGCAGGGAGGCCCACAGGCAGGTGCGTCGGTTCTTCAACAGGGCCAGGGTGGAGAGGATCTGTCCGTTCTTGCCTTTGAGCAGGAGCAGAAAGGCAAAAGACCAGAAGAGGCGGTGCAGGATAATCAGCCATGGCGAGACATGGCTGAGCAGTTTCCAGTAAATAGGCAACACTCCCCAAATGACGGAGGCGCCCACAGTCGCGGCCAGGCCTTGGCGTTGCTCTTGCCGGGCCTGGCTCAAATGGTCCATTGCTATATGAAACGGTTAATTACTGACGCGGGGCTTTGGGTTGGGCCTCGTTCACCCGCAAGGTGCGTCCGCCGAAGCTGGTTCCATCCAGTTCCTTGATGGCGTTTTGGGCATCCTGGTTTTCCATTTCCACAAAACCGAAGCCACGCGCCCGGCCGGTGTCGCGGTCGCTGATCAGTTTTACGGAAAGGACTTCGCCGTGCGCGGCGAACAGGTTGCGCATCTCTTCTTCGGTGGCTGACCATGGCAGGTTGCCTACATAAATGGACTTGGACATAAAAGAACCTCACAAACAGTAATGCGTTTAACGCTTAAAAGTAAAAAGCCGCCGTCTTCTCCGGCCGCCCGGAGCGGACTCATCCGCGGACCTGAAATAGCCCCATGCCTTAATAATTTCGCGCCGTCAATACCCTGGTTCTAAAATCCCAGGGATTCGCCGCAGATAATTACCTTAATCCGTCCGGCCGGACGGCACAGGCGGATGATGGACAGGCAGGCGCAGATGCTTTCCTTGTTTTTACAGTCTTGGCAGATTCCGGTCTTGGAGCAGGGCGTATCCATATTGAAACGCTGGACGTTTATGGGGGCGGCGGTGTTACGGGTGCGGGAGATGGCGTCATCCAGGGTTTTGACGATCTTGTTGCTACCGGCGAGGACGATGACCCGGTGCGGGCCGAATTGCATGGCGGCCACCCGGTTGCCGTTGCCGTCAATGTTCACGAGTTCGCCGCTTTCGGCCAAGGCGTTGGTACCGGTTATAAAGGTGTCGCAGGTCAAAATCTGGCGCATGATTTCCCAACGTTCTTCAGGAGTTTTGGCCGTATCACGGTCGAGTACCTTGTGTGTTTTTTTGACCTGTTCCAGTAGGCCGCTCTCCTGGATGGAAAAAGAGCCGCCCCAGCCGACCACATCGTTTTCAGGGATCAATGACAGGGCGAGGGCTCCGGCCTCCTTGGCCGTTGCGGCATAGTGCGCTTCAAAATGCCGGGCGCGCAGGGCGGCGGTCACGGTGGCGCCGAGTTTTTGATTACGCAGGGTATGGGGATTGGGGTCGCTCACAATTTTATCCTGTAATTTCAGATTTTACGTTGTCTTATTTGGGTTAGGGCTTCAGCCTGTTCTTCAAAGTCGGCGAAACCGGCGTGGCGCAGGGCGTCTTCCACGGTCCTTTCCCAATTCCAGGCCGCGTACAGCACCGGCTTATGGAAGGTCTGGCGGAATTGCGTCCATTCCTGGCGGTAGAACTGCTCCTTGGCGCTTTCCAGGCTGCCGCGCAGGTTGTCCTGCAGGCGGGAAAGCTCGCCTTCGTACCATTCTTGGATCTCTTCCGGTTTGCGGTATTTTTTCAGGATATGTCCATAGCCCTTTTCTTCCAGCAGTTCGCAAAGGCTCTGGTGGTGCCGGGCGCTGAGCCATTCTCCAAGTCTGGAAGTCGGGATATTCTCCTGTTCTATGGCGTAAATGTCTTTTTTTGTTTGTAAATAAGTGTCCGGCACCACGGAGGCCGAACTGATCCCGGCGATGGCCACCAGGCCGCGGATGATCAGGCTGTTGGCCACGCCCTGGCCGCAGAATCCGACCTTTTTTCCGTATTTGATGCCGGTGAAGATGGTCGTCAGGATGGCCCAGACCACGGCTGGATCCTCTTCGTCATAGATATGCCCGAGGCTGGCGTTGTCCCGGTCTGTGGCCAGCACCATCTGGGTCATGTCATTGGACCCGATGGAGAAACCGTCGAATTCTTTGAGGAATTCCTTGGCGAGAATGGCATTGCTGGGCAGTTCGGACATCTGGATGATTTTGAGATCATCCTGGCCGCTTTTAAGCCTGTGGATCTGTTCCAGGTAAATTCGCATGCTGCGCGCCTCTTCCATGGTGCGGACAAAGGGCAGCATGAGGTGCAGGTTGCGTCCGCCATAGACATCCCTGGCCAGTTTGAAGGCTTCCAGCTCCCAGTCGCTCAGATTGCGCGAAACACCGCGCCAACCGAGCATGGGGTTATCTTCAATGCTTTCGTAGAGCATCCCGCCCAGAAGATTGCGGTACTCGTTGGATTTGAAATCCGTGGTGCGGTAGATGATCTCCCGTCCGTAAAAGGCCATGCAGAACAGGGCCAAGCCCTGGGAGAGGGTTTGCACATAGTGCTCTTTGCCTGAACGGTAGCCTCGGGAGCGGATCAGGGTTTTTATCTTGTCGGGAATGGCGCGTACGTTTTCGATTTCTTTGTCCATGCCATTACGCATGGCCACTTCCGCCCGGGTGGCAGCGATCTCGCGTAGGGTTTCCTGTACCAGGGGAACGGCTGCGGCGCGTTCGCTCAACAGCTTGATTTCCGTTGCGATTTCGGCCCGACGGCTCACTGTTTCAGGGGCATTTCCGGCGAGTTGCCCCAGTTCTTCTTCAAAACCATAGATCAAGCGCACATGTAGATGCAGGTCGTCACAGGTGTTCAGCATGTCAAGGCGTCGGGCAGCCCGCTCCGCATATTCATCCAGGCGGTTTTCCAAGTCCCGGAGTCCGCGTTGTATGAACAGGGCTTGTTCCGGGGCGTGCGTCTCCTGGTTGTTCAAGTTTTCGATTTCCTGGGCGAGGCCGGTGAGCTGCCCCACATATTCGCGCAGACGGATATTGCCGCTGATCAGTCCGGCGTTATACTGGGAGCGCAGGGTTTTGGAAAGCTGCTCTTCCAGGCTTTTCAGGTGGGTTTGTACGGCCTGGTCCAGCTCGCCGCTGTCATAGGCGGCTAGGGCCATGGGGTGTACCCCGATGTTGCCCAAAAGGAATTCGGCCCGCAGGAGTCCTACCTCAAAGTCTTCCATCTTGCGCAAGCGGGAAAGAAACATGGCCTGCCCTACATCGGCCAGAACCAGGCCGACCTTGGTCTTGGTAGGCGGCAGGGTGGAGATGTCCATTTCACCGCCGACGTCCTCCAGGGGCAACAGCCCTTGGTAAATCCGACCGCGGGTACCGTCAACGGTGACTTCCTGCCCATCCAGGGCGCGCAGGATGTCTAGGCGTTGGATGCCGATTACCGCAGGGATGCCTAGTTCACGTGAGGTGATGGCCGCGTGTGATGTGTCTCCGCCGACGTCGGCCAGAATGGCCGAGGCGATGCGCATGCCCGGCACCATATCCGGGTCGGTACGTTCTGCGGCCAGGATGTCACCCTTTTCAATGCGATTCAGTTCCAGGGCGGAGCGCAGAAACTTGACCCTGCCCTGCCCTGCCCCGCGGGAGGCGCCGTTGCCTTCCATCAGGATTTCCGTCTCTTGAAGATGTTTGGAAGAAACCTCTTTGCGCCGCATGAAGATGGTGTCGGGATGCAGCTCAAATTCTTCATTCCAGCGCGTTTCCGGTCTGGCTTGCACGAACCAGAGCTGGTCGTTTTTATCAACGCAGAATTCCGAGTCCATGATGATGTTGCCATAGGCCTTGCTGATTGCCCTTACGCCCTTGGCCACGGTTTCGGCCTGGCTCAAGGAGAGAGACCAGCGGTAAATCTCCTGTTCCGGAACCTGGACTTTTTTGGTGCCGCCTCCATGTTCGTAAACTATTTTAATGTCCTTGCAGCCCATCTGGCGAATGATCACCTCATTGCCGTCATCGCGCTGGAAGACGTAGTATTTGTCCGGAGTGACCATGCCGCCGACCACGGCCTCGCCCAGGCCGTAACTGGCGTCAATGGAAACCAGGTCCTGGCGTGCGGTTCCACGGCAGCCCGTAGCCGTATCGGCGGCAAAAGCCGTGCCGGAGATGACCGGGTTGATCATCCGCATCAGGCAAACCGAGAGAGAGGTGTTTTCAATGGCCCATTCCTGCTTGGCCTTGACGGCGATGCTTTCATCTCCGCTGGCTTCGGCCTTGTCCAGGGCGTCCAGTACGGCTTCACGGCGATAGGTCATGGAGCGCAGGTTGTAAGCTGAAGCGCAGTCCCATTGATAGGCGGTGGCCACCTGATCCGGGCTGCTCATATTCAGGTAGGTATCCTGCAACCCAGCAAAGGCTTTTTTGCGGGAATCTTCGCCAGCGGCGGAGGAACGCACGGCAATGGGCACATCTTCTTCTTCCGCTTCGGCGCATATTTCCGCATAGCCCCGGCGCACGGCCGCGTCCACTTCTTCGGGGAGTTTTACGGAAAGAATGGCCGCCTGTACCAGCACGGAGCGTTTGCGTAATTGATCTATGCCCTCCGGAGAGGTGGCGAAGCCTTCCACCACATTGTTGATGAAGGTGCGTAGCCTGGTTTTGTTTTGTCCTTCGGGCGTGCTTGCGGATTCATCCCGGATCATCCTGCCCAGAGTGCGGACCAGTTTTTGCAGAAATTCGGAGTCGCCGCTGATTTCTGGGTCGTTCCAGTCAAGGCGTTTATATTCCTTTTCCACCACGCCCCGCACAATCGCCGCGTTGATAAAGCAGGAGTCCAGCACTAGGTGGAAGGCGTGGGCGGAAACCGCCCGGAATTGCGGGGCCTGGATGCCTTGTATCTGGCTGATAATGGCCGTATTATAATTCTTGCCGCCCACCAGCAGTTCGGCCTCTTCGCCAATGGTAACGATCTCCGCCCCATTGAGGATGAGAGCGCTGGTATCAGGCGTGCGCGCGGCTTTTGTCCTCCCGGTTCGGCCAGGCTTGGCTTTTGCCATGAAATCGCTCCTTCAGGTTGTATTATCCAAGCTTGAAATTAGGTACGATAGCCCCATATCTTTCGTCAAGAAGAACCTCAGGAATGCAGCGCCTGCCCGCAGTGTGGGCAGAAGGCATAGTTTTCACTGTTCGCGGGCAGGTATTTGCCGCAATCCGGATTGGCGCAGACGAGCGGCAGAGGGGCCAGTTCCACGATCAGTTCCCTTTCGCGCACCGGGAGCATTTTTTTATTGGCCTTGAAGTCCGCATGTTTCAGGACGCGCGCGACTTGGGCCGCGAAGGGGGCAAAGACGGCTTTTTCCTGTTTCATTATGGAAATATTGAACAGTTCCTGCCCTTTTTTAACCAGGTCTCCTGGTTTGACATAAACCACCCAGAGGTCGCCGTTGCTGGGAGAACCTATATGATGTTCATTGGAGGAGTCAGCCAGGGGCACGTCCGTGCCGGAGGCGGTTTCTCCTTTGCTTACCTGCACGGCATGGCTCATAAATTCCGAATCCAGCACATAGTGCACCACTGACACCCCGCTGGCATCCGGGGGTTGGATGCGCAAGATGCAGATGCTGTGCGGCTTGCCGCGGCTGTCCCTGAAGCTCAGTTCCTTTTGCTCCTCCAGTCCTTCAAACCATACCGGCAGGGGGAGGTTGTTGGGGTCTCCGAAACGCTGCTGGAATTCCATGGTCTTCACTGAATCCGCTGGGTGGTTCAGGTACATGATCAGCTCTTCCTCATTAGGCTCGCGGTGGATCAGCTCTTTGAGGATAGACCGTTCCTTTTCCATGTCCACCTCCGGAAGATTGGCCAGGGGCAGTCCCTTGGTCCGGCGGGCCAAGGCTTCTTCCCAGTTTTGCCCAAAGGCGCTCCGATATACCCAGTCAGGGGGAAAACCCAGGGGGAGCCGGCCATATTTGCCTAGGAGCAGATCCTTGAAGGCATCGTTGCAGTCCTGGTAGATAATCCACCGTTCTTGTTTCAGTTCCTCGGAAAAATCCTTTTCTTCCTTTCCAGCCACGGCTTCCAGGACCGCCAGCAGACGGCGCACCTCTTCTTCCCCTCCGCGCTTATAGGCGCTGGTCACCGCCAGGAAGGCCGTGTTCCAGGTGATCTGAGAACCGGGGGTAACGTCATGGTAAAAGACGATTCGGCGGGTGCCGGCAAGGAAGCGCAGCATGTGAGGCAGAAGGCTGATGTAGCCCTGCTGGAGCGCCCCTTCTTGTGAAGAGGAAGTGGCTCCTCCGGGCATACCGTGGGCGCGCGCTTCAAAATCCGTACCCTGGAAATAAGGTGGGACGTAGCGGTCATAATAGGGCATGATCTGTTTTAGCACAAAGTTACAGTCATGAATCGCCTTTTTGTTCAGGCTGGTTTGCATTTCCAGGTTTTCTTCCAGGTAGGCGGCGGTGGAGAGGACTTCCCCTTGGCCGTACCAGCGGGCGGCCGCTCCCATGGAAACATCCAGGATACGCGCTCCGGCTTTCGCGGCTGCGCCCACGGCCGGAATGAAATGTCCGTCCGTGCAGTGGCGATGGTAGTGTAATACCAGGGGCGGCCATTTTTTCAGCAGGGCCGTGACCAGCCTGGACATGAAGGTAGCCGGGCAGACTCCGGCCATGTCTTTCAGTCCGAGGGTTATATGCGAACAGGTCTCCAGCGGAGACAGGCCGAGGATGCCGCCGGCCATGCGCAACATTTCTTCGGCCACCTCCAGGTAATGTTCCACGCTGAAGGCCGGGCCGTAACTGAGGGAAATGGCCGGTTCAAAGACGCAGTCCCGGTGTTCCAGCGCCACTTCCGCGATGGGCCGCATGTTTTCAATGTGGTTAAGGAAATCAAAACAGCGGATGATCTGGAAATGGGCGCAGACCATTTCGGCGGTGGCCGCCATAAGGTTGCGGGACATTGGTTTATAGCCCAGCAGGTTGGTGGAGCGCATGAGTATTTGCTTCAGGGTTTTGGGGGCGAAATTGTTCCATTCCTTGGCTTCGCTGAAAGGGTAGGTCATATTGGCCAGCACGGCCACGTGAAAATGCGCTCCGCCGCCGCTTTCCAACGAAAAGAAACCACAGTTGTCCAGGTATGGGCCGATGAGGCGATCTTCGGCCAGGCGGAAACGGTTGCCGCTGTTGGACTGGGTGTTGTCACGGCAGGTGGTGTCGGTAAAGTGGATTTTTCCGGAATCGCGTAGGTAGTCCAGCAAAGCCTTACGATCTCCCTTGGGATAGGATGATGGCTCATGGGCTTCCTCTGGGCTTATTGGCGGGCAGACGGTAATGTTGCCGGCCACCCTGGGAGAAGCGGCATGGCGGTATTCGCCCAGTTGGATGAAGGGATTGAAGCCCCTGGCGGATATTTCCGCGATCAGCCTGGACAGGCGTTCGGATTCCGGGGCCAAATCATTGTAGTCCAGGAGTTCGGGATGGTCGGCGATGAAGGAGGTGCAGACCTCGCCCCGCCGGAATTGTTCGTTTTTGAGCACCTGGCGGTGGAAGGGAATAGTGGTTTTGAGTCCTCCGACTATGTACTCGCTCAGGGCCCGACGCATGATGGCCTGGGTTTTGTCCCAGTTATTGCCGTAAGCAATGAGCAGGGAACCGGCGGAATCATAGTTGGAGGGAAATTCGTAGCCGGCGGACATGTTGGAATCCAGCCGCACTCCCGGCCCGCCGGGAGATACGTAGCGGGTGATGGTGCCGGCGTTGGGGGTGAAGTCTTGTTGGGGGTCCTCGCAGTTGATGCGCACCTGGATGGCGTGGTGCAGCGGGGAGGTGTCCTTTTCGTTAAAGCGCAGCTTCGCGCCGAAGGCCACGGCGATTTGTTCCTCCACCAGGTCAATGCCGTAGCGGACTTCGGTGATCCCATGCTCTACCTGTAGCCGGGTATTGATTTCGATTAGGTATGGCTGTCCTTCTCTGGTGACCAGAAATTCCACGGTGCAGAGAGAGTCGTATTTGACGGCCTCTACCAGCTTGCGGGCGTATTCCTTCAAGCGCGCGCGTAGTTCTGGAGTTATGCCCGACCAGGGAGAGGGAGTGATTTCAACGAGTTTTTGATGATTGCGCTGCACGGAGCAGTCGCGTTCGTCAAAGGTGAAGATATGGCCGTATTTGTCGGCGATGACCTGGATTTCAATGTGGCGCACATCGGTCAGGAATTTTTCCACAAAGAGGTGCGGGTTGCCGAAAGAGGCCTGAGCCATGGTTGAGGCCTTTAGAAAAGCCTTTTCCAGTTCCTCATCGTTATGCACGGCGAAAATGCCCCGGCCTCCGCCCCCGCCTTCGGCCTTGAGCATGATGGGGTAGCCCGTGTCTTTGGCCGCCCGGCGGGCTTCAGGGATATCCACGGCCCCATCCGAGCCGGGCACTACCGGAATGTCCAGGCTCCGGGACAGGCGGCGCACCTGCACTTTGTTGCCCAAAAGGCGCATGGCCTCCGCGCTGGAGCCTATGAAGACCATGCCCGCCTTGGTGCAAAGGGCCGGAAAGGCGTCATCTTCCGAGGCGAAACCCCAGCCGGGGTGGATGCCGATTACCCCGCGTTTTTTGGCCATGGAGATAATCAGATCCAAATCCAGGTAAGCCCTGGGGTTGGGGCCGAGGGGCAGCAATTCTTGGGCCGCGGACGCGGCCGGGGCGGTTTTGTCTATATCGGTGGTGGTCATTAGGGCGATACCGTCAAGCCGCTCACGCACGGATCGGCAGATGCGCCTAGCCGGGATGCCCCGGTTGGCCACCAGGATTGGCTGGCCTTTAAGTTCGGCCAGAATTTGCTCGTAGCTTTTGCCGGACACTATTTTTACCTTCCTGTATGCTTTGTGGCTGCGTGCCTGGTTTATTGCAGCAGGGCGATGCCGCCGGAGGTGAATTCCCGCGCGCCATGTCCGTCCGCTCCATGCGGCCTCAAGATCAGTCCGCCACGGGGGGAGAGGCCGATGAATTCTCCGCTGATATTTTGTTCACCGTCCGTCAGGCGGATATCCCGCCTGATCCAAAGCAGGTGAGGTTCGGCCCGTCCCGGCAGATCCGCCTGAGGACTGTTCAGAAAACCCTTATAGACTGTTTTGATTTTTTCTGCCAGTTTGCTCCAGAGCCTTAAGGGGGCTTTCCAGGCAAAGCCTTCCGGCAGGCAGGCCGGGGGCAGGCTTGCGTCTTCGCGCAACATGCTGGGTGGGGGCAGATGCCGGCAGTTGATCCCCAGGCCAGCCAGCATAACGCCTCCGCGCTCTTCTAACAGTATTCCTCCAAGTTTGCCGTAGTCCCATCCATTTTCCAAGACCAAGTCGTTCGGCCATTTGATCTTCAGGTATAACCCCAGCTCATCAAATGCCTCCAGCAGGATCAGGGCTAGGATGACGGAGGCGGAAGAGTCGCTGAAAATTGTCTCTTCCGGAAGCCGGAAGCTCACATGCAAATTGCCGACAGGGGAGTGCCAGAGCCGGCGGGACTGTCCGCGTCCGGTTTCCTGGCTCAAGGCCAGGATTGCCCCCCAGTCCGGTAGCGCGTGCAGTTCATGCAGATGCCAGGCCAGGTCAAAGGTGCTTGAAACCCGGCCGCAGACAATAATATCCGCCGGTTCAGGGCTATTCGGGTTAAAAGAGTCCGTATCCCCCGGTAGTCCCTCCAGTTCGGCGGTTTCCCGTGAGCTCAGGGGCGCGGCCAGTCCATCCAGGCCGGAGGAGAGCAGGAGTAGTTTGGCAGGACCGGGAGTTTTTGCTATCATATATGGATGTCACGGTATTTTTTGGCTGGCGGCGCGGTGCGCGATTTGCTCATGGGCCTTACACCCAGGGATTTGGACTATGTTTTTTTCGGGTCGGAAGAAGAATTTTTAACCCGTAATCCAGCGGCGCGCAAGCTGGGCACAGGTCCGGCCTACGGCCTGCATGGCCGGGAATTTACGGCTCTTGGCCTGGATCCGGTCTCAAACCTGCTTCGGCGTGATTTTACGATTAACGCTTTTTTGCTGGCCGAGGACGGGGTGTTGCACATGCACCCCTCAGCCGTGGAAGATCTGCGGGCAGGGCGTCTTTCCCTGGTGGCGCAGGAAAGCCTGATCCGGGATCCTTTGCGGGTATTTCGCGCGGCCCGTTTTTGCGCCCAGTTTCCGGAGCTTCAGCCGGATGTCTCTTGTTTGGCCGGCATGGCGGAGGCCGCACGTTTGCCCGTTTTCGCCGCCTTGCCCGCCGAAAGGGTGGGACAGGAATGTCTGAAGGCCCTTCAGGGTTCCAGGCCGGGCAATTTTTTGCGTGTTTTGGGCAAAGGGCAGGCCCTGGGACACTGGTTCGCGGAATTGGCCGGGGCCGGGATGGTTCCGGCCGGACCGCTGGCCTACCATGACTGTGATGTGTTGGAGCACCTGGCCCAAGTGATGGACCGAAGCGCGCTGGAGGCGCAGGCCCGCGCCTTGGCTGGGGGGCTTGCGCGGCTTGTCGTTTGGATGGCCCTTTGTCACGATCTCGGCAAGGTGAATACCGCAGCGGAGATGCTCCCGCATCATTATCAGCATGAATCCAGGGGCAAATCGGCGGCCCGTGCCCTGGCCCGGCGTCTGCGTTTGCCTTCAAATCTGATCCGGGCCGGCGTTTTGGCTGCCGGTCTGCACATGAAGGCCGGAAATTATCAAAAGCTCCGTCCCGGCACCCGGACGGATTTGCTTATGGAGGTGCATGCGTATGACCTGCTTCAGCCGCTATTTTTGCTGGCCCAGGCGGATAGTGGCAAAACCGGGCTACTGGAAGCGGCGCAGACGGATCTGGAGCGTATCATGGCGGTGAAGCTTCCCCCGGAGTGGGAAAACCGAGGGCCTGCTTCCGCCTTGCGCCTTCGAGATTTGCGGGCCATGGCTCTGACCAGATCCCGGTGAACCGGAAAGTAGCCGCCCAGGCCATGTTCAGGGCTTGCCAGTTGGGTTATTTTGGGGTAATCATTCCTTCCTTAACCGTATGGAGAGCCATTATGAAAATAAGTTATGAATTGTTGTCCAAAGAACAGCAGAAAACTCCCCCGGCTGAAGTCACCAGCTTTGGAGCCATCCGTACCAATCACATGTTTGTGGCCGACTACCGTGACGGAGATTGGCGCGATCTGCGCATTGTACCCTACGGACCTTTCAGCATCATGCCCGGAGGGTGCGGTCTGCATTATGGGCAAACCCTGTTTGAAGGGGCCAAGGCCTTTAAACATGCGGACGGCGAGGTTTATACCTGGCGTTTTGATGAGAACGCCAAGCGCTTCAACCACTCCGCTTCGGTGTTGATGATGCCGGAGATGCCCATGGAGATGCAGATCGAGGCTCTGGGCCGGCTGATTGACGTGGAAAGGCATTGGTGCCCCAGCGTTCCCGAGTCCTCTCTGTATCTGCGCCCGTTCATGTTTGCCACTGAGGACATGTTGGGGGTCAAACCCAGCAACACTTACACCTATTGCATCATGCTTTCGCCTTCAGGTCCGTATTACAGCGGGGGCTTCAACAATGCCATTACCCTGCTGATTACCGACAAATACCACCGGGCCGTGTCCGGGGGCACAGGTTCTTCCAAGTGCGCCGGAAATTACGCGGCTTCCCTGCGTCCGGCCCAATTCGCCTATGAACACGGAGCCACCCAGGTGCTTTACCTTGATTCTTCCAACGTTTACCTGGAAGAAGTGGGAACCATGAACCATTACCATGTGCTCAAGGATGGAACTTTTATTATTCCGGCTTTCACCGACAGCATTCTGCGTTCCATTACTTCCCTGTCGGTGCTGGCCCTGGCGGACATGGGCAAGATAAAAGCCCGCCAGGAATCCATTCCCCTTGCGGATTTCATTAAAGGGCTTAAAAGCGGCGACATCATTGAGGCCGGCGGTTTCGGTACGGCCGCCGTGGTCAGCCCGGTGGGCAAATATATCTTTGAAGATGGCTCTTCCCTGACCGTGGGCGACGGCAAGGTGGGGCGGCACAGCCGTGCCTTGTATGAGCTTTATTCCGGCATGCAGACCGGTAAGATCCCGGCCCCGGCGGGCTGGACTGTCAAAGTGCCGCGTTATTCCGCGTAATCCCGTCAGGGTCCCGGCGGCGCGTCCAGTTCCGCGGTGGAATCCGGTTCTTCCTGGACCGGGGCGAATTCATCCCGCTCCGGCCCGGCGGAAAAAGTCGAATTACTGTCTTCCTTCTCTGGACTCGCGTCAGGCGGTTCAGCCTCATCCTCTACCGGAGGCAGGGGACTCAAGGCATAGTTGCGCACTTGAGCCAAGGGGAAAAAAATGTTTTCCCGACCGGGAGTGATGATCTTGATGGCCTGGTCGTTGGTTATGGAAAAGGCTGAACAGATGATGCTCAAAGAGCCGCCGCTGTTGAAGTATATGCTCAAGAGACGGTCGGTCGCGCCATATTTGCGTTCTTCGTTGCGGGTGATTTCCGCGAGGCGCGCGCGCATGAATTTAAACCAGTCTCGCTCCACGGCCAGACGGTGTTCCGGCAGGTCATGCTCTTTGCACAGGGCCATTTTCTGGCTGTCCGGCGCCGGAGGGTAGCCGGCTATCCAGCCGGTCCCGGCATCTTGTCCGCAGACCTCACAGGGGATCATGCGCGTAGATGGCGCGCCCCGTTTTCAAAAAGGCGTATGCCTGGAACGGCGCTTTCGCCCCTGGTCCAGCCGGGGTGATTGGTGGGATGGTTGAAGGCTTCGGGGTGCGGCATAAGACCGAAGAGGCGGCCGGAAGGGTCACAGATGCCGGCTATCCCCAGGATCGCGCCGTTGGGATTGTGCGGGTATTCTTCTGTGGGTACGCCGTCGCGCGGGTGGGCGTATTGCAAGGCGATTTGTTCTCCCCGGCGCAGGGCTTCCAGCACGCCAGCGTCTTTGGCCACAAAGCGTCCTTCGCCGTGGCGCACGGGCAAATACAGCCTGTCCAGATCGCGGGTGAATACACAGGGGCTGCGCGGGTTCGCGGTCAAATCGCACCAGCGGTCTTCAAAACGGGCCGACTGGTTGTGGGCCAGCGAGCATTGTCGTTCAAAATATTCGCCTTCCAGGGCTGGCAAGAGGCCAAGCTTGGTCATTAGCTGAAAGCCGTTGCAGATACCCAGGATGAGGCCACCCTTGCGGATGAAGCCGCTTAGTTGATCCAGCAGGGGAGCGCCTGTCGCGTTCAGGGCGTATTTCCAGCGCTGTGCGGCGGCCTGGGCCGCGCCCAAATCGTCGCCGTCAAGAAAGCCCCCTGGAAAGATCAGGAAATTGTAATTTTCCAGGAGGGCCTCTCCTGCGCGCAGGGAGGAAAAATGCAGGATGTCCACGCGGTCAGCCCCGCCAAGGCGCACGGCATGGGCGCTTTCTTCCTCGCAGTTAGTTCCGTATCCGGTAATGATGGCGGCGGAGACGATGGGCATGTTTTTTTCCTGGTGAAAATAGTTTATATGATAGGCGTAAGCCCGCACAGGGTCAATGCTGTACAAAAAAGATTTTTGGCGTAGAATCCGGACGCTGGATGTGCTTCAAGAAAAAAGGCGGTAAGGATTCGTAATCAACAGGATGTTAGGTATGTCGGAGACCAAGTTTGTCTTTATTACCGGGGGGGTGCTGTCCTCACTTGGGAAGGGGCTGGCCGCATCTTCCATCGGGGTGTTGCTCAAGGCCAGAGGTCTTAAAGTGACCATTCAGAAGCTGGATCCATACATCAATGTGGATGCCGGCACCATGAATCCTCTGCAACACGGGGAAGTTTTCGTCACCGACGATGGGGCGGAGACGGATTTGGATTTGGGGCATTACGCGCGTTTCTTGGGCGAACCTCTTTCCCAGCTTAACAGCCACACCACCGGCAGTATTTACAACACGGTGATCCAGAAGGAGCGCCTGGGCGAGGATCCTCGCTACCAAGGGGCTACCATTCAGGTTATTCCGCATATCACCAACGAGATCAAGAGCCGTATTCTGAATCTGGCGGAACAGAACAATCCGGACGTGGCCCTGATCGAGATCGGCGGCACAGTGGGTGACATCGAGAGCCTGCCCTTTTTGGAGGCCATTCGCCAGCTCAAGCGCGATCTGGGGCGGGATCGTTGCGTTTATCTGCATTTGACCCTGGTTCCATATATGAGGACGGCTGGAGAGCACAAGACTAAACCCACCCAGCACAGTGTGAAGGAACTGCGCAGCATCGGCATCCAGCCGGACATCATCCTCTGCCGCTGCGAGATCCCCGTTGACATGGAACTCAAGCGCAAGATCGCTCTTTTTTGCGATGTGGACGCGGACGCGGTTTTCTCGGCGGTGGATGTGCGCAACATCTACGAAGTGCCCCTGCGTTTCTTTGACGAAGGCCTGGATCAGAAACTGGTGGGCATGCTGGGCCTACCCTTGGCCAAAAATGCGGCTCTTTCCGACTGGCGTGACTTGGTGGACAAGATGGCCAACCCAGAACACTCGGTGCGGATCGGTCTGGTGGGCAAGTATGTGGAATTGAAAGAAGCCTACAAAAGCCTGCATGAGGCCTTGGTGCACGGCGGCATAGCCAACCGTAGCGAGGTGCTTTTGCAGTACGTCAACTCCGAGGCCGTCACTCCGGACAACGTCGAACGGATGCTGGAAGGGCTGGACGGCATTATGGTTCCCGGCGGTTTCGGCACACGTGGGGTGGAGGGCAAGGAACTCGCCGTGCGTTACGCCCGTGAACATAAAACTCCGTTTTTTGGAATCTGCCTGGGCATGCAGTGCGCTGTGGTGGAGATCGCCCGTAACTTGGCCAGACTCCACAAGGCCAATTCCGAGGAAATCGCCCCCCTTTGTGAGGATAGGGTCATCTACCTGATGCGCCAATGGTATAATCCACGCAAAGATTGCCTGGAGACGCGCGACCTGAGCGACGAAAAAGGCGGTGCCATGCGCCTGGGCTCCTATCCATGCCGGCTTCTGCCAGGCTCACTGGCGGAAAAGGCTTACCAAGCGACCGAAGTGGAAGAGCGCCACCGGCATCGTTTTGAATTCAACATGGAGTACCGTGAGCCCCTGGAGCAGGCCGGGCTGGTGATTAGCGGCATTTCCCCTGACGGAGAGCTGGTGGAGATAGTGGAGCTTAAAGGCCATCCTTGGTTTTTGGGATGCCAGTTTCATCCGGAATTCAAGTCCACGCCCATGAAGCCGCATCCGCTATTCCTGGATTTCATCAAGGCTTCCCTGGACAACCGCAAGGGGTGACAAGTGATTAGCCGTACCTCCGCGATGGATTTATATGCCGGACTGCGCGCTGGGCCATTTGTCATTGCCGGTCCCTGTGTGCTGGAGAGCTTTGAACTGGCCCGCGACACCGCCCTGGTCGTGCGTGAAGCCGCCGAGGCCGCCGGGATCATGGCGGTATTCAAGAGTTCTTATGATAAGGCCAACCGCAGTGCCCTCCAGGGGTTTCGCGGACCGGGGCTGAGCCGGGGGCTGGAATGGCTGGCGCGTATCCGGGAAGAAAGCGGGCTGCCGGTGTTGACCGATGTCCACGAGGCGCAAGAGGTGGAAGAAGTGGCGGAAGTGGCGGACATCCTGCAGATTCCGGCTTTTTTATCCCGCCAGACCTCCCTGCTGCTGGCGGCCGGGTGGAGCGGCCGGATTGTGAATGTCAAAAAGGGGCAGTTTTTGTCCCCTTGGGACATGGGCGGGGTGCTGGATAAAGTGCGATCCACCGGCAATACCTTGCTGTTGGCTACGGAGCGCGGTTCTTCTTTCGGGTATAATAATTTGGTGGTGGACATGCGTTCTTTTGCCGTCATGCGCGAATTCGGCGCGCCGGTGATCATGGACGCCACCCACGCGGCGCAGCTGCCGGGCGCTCAGGGCAATTCCTCCGGCGGAGATCGCCGTCATGTTCCGTCCCTGGCCAAGGCGGCGGTGGCCGCCGGGGCGGACGGGGTGTTCCTGGAATGTCATCCTGATCCGGCCCAGGCCAAATGTGACGGTCCCAACAGTTTACATCTGCGTGATTTGCCGGGCCTGCTGAAGACCCTGGCGAAATTGTGGGAGGTTTGCCGTGCCTGAAGCTGTGGCGCCGGATTTGGATCTGCTTTTCCCGGCTGCCTTGGCCCTGCCGGTGAAGATGTTGGTTTTGGACGTGGACGGAGTGTTGACCGACGGCGGCTTGTACTACGGGGATCAGGGTCTCGCTATAAAACGTTTTGACGTTCAGGACGGACTGGGCATCAAGCTGGCTCAACAGGTGGGACTGGAGTTTTCGCTTATTTCCGGTATGGAGTCGGCGGCCTTGCGTCAAAGGGCCAGGGATTTGGGCATCAGTGAATGTTATGCCGGGAGTCTTGATAAGTTGCCGATTCTTCAGGATATAATGCGCCGTAAAGGGCTGGACTGGCCGGCGGTTGCCTGTCTGGGGGATGATCTGCCGGACCTGCCGTTGCTCCGCAGGGCTGGTCTGGCCCTGGCCGTGCAAAACGCCCAACCCGAGGTGCGGCGGGCGGCGCACTATGTTTCTCCGCTCTTCGGCGGCCGGGGAGCGGTGCGGCAGATTTTGCGTCAAATCCTGCTGGCCCAAGGACGGCTGGAGGAACTGCTTGCCCGCTTTACACCTCTGGCAGAACAAGGGGCTATGCCTGCGCGATGATCAGGAAGAATTACAGACCGGTGGCCTTATTGGGGGCGCTGCTTTGCGGCGCGCTTTTGTTTTGGGGGCTGGTTGGCAGGGAGAATGAGAGGGTTGCCGGGGAGGAAACCCTGGAAAACGGAGAAGCCGCGGCGATGGAGATTCGTGGCTTGGAGATGCGCCAGGGAGAGGACGGGGTTGAATTGTGGCGTCTCAAGTCCAGGAACGCGGTGATGCCTGATGGGGAAGGGGAGATTATCGCTTTTGAGCCCTTTTTGACCTATTTTTATCAGAATGAAACCATCACGGTCCAGTCGGACCAGGGCGAGCTGGATCAGAAAAGCAACCGGATTAGTTTTACCGGGCGGGTGCGGGTTATGAACGGCCAGGATATCCTCCTGGCTGACCGGCTGCTTTATGAAGGCAATGAACGTAAGCTGTACTGCCAGGATCCTGCCACCTTGGAACGGGCGGGTTTGTCCGGCCGGAGCAATGAGTTTGTCATGGATCTCGACGAACTGGTCTGGCAGGGGAAAAAGGGGGTGAGCGTGGATTTGGAAATTTTGAAACCGTCCTCCTGGAAAGCGGAATAAAATGTGAACAGGCCGGGCCGTTTTTTTATATTGTTCCTCGCTTTGGTCTTTCAGGCGGAGTGTCTTATGGCGGCCGCCCCCGGCGATTCTCTCCCGGGCAAAGCCCCGGTCGAGTTAACCAACGTCCAATCCGAGAGTATGGTTTATGATTCCGTGGCTCGGAAAATTACCTTTTCCGGCCAGGTGGTGGTGACCCATCCGGATTTTATCATGACCTCCGACAGGCTGCTTTTGCTCCTCAACGAAAATGACAAGCCTGGAGCTGATGTGCTGAACGCCGGGGCTGTACGTTGCATAGTGGCGGAGTCCGGGGTGGAGATTCGTCTGCCCGACGGCAAGAACGCCAGTTGCGCCCAAGCTACCTATGAGGCGGAGGCGGAGATTTTGCTAATGGAGGGTAATCCGGTGTTGCGTGATGGCGCCAGCCAGGTGCGCGGGGAACGGATAATTTTTTACCTGCGTGAAGACAGGAACGAGGCCTTGGGTGGGGTGACCGTGGACTTCTCTTCCCAAGTCCGGGCAACGGACGGATCATGAGTGAGATCACCACGGAAAGTCTGGTCAAGCGCTATGGCGATCGGGTGGTGGCGCGGGACATCTCTTTGCGGATCAGCGCCGGGGAGATTGTCGGGTTGCTTGGTCCCAACGGTGCCGGTAAAACCACCACTTTTTACATGATCACCGGCATTCGCAAACCCACTTCCGGCCGCGTGCTTCTGGACGGGGTGGACATCGCCGGATGGCCCCTGCACGAGCGGGCCAGGGTGGGGCTGGCCTATCTTCCCCAGGAGAGTTCCATCTTCCGTTCCCTTTCCGTGCTGGACAACCTGATGGTGATTCTGGAATATACGGATATCCCCCCCAAGCTCCGCCGGGAAAGAGGAATAGAGCTTTTGCGGGAATTTCGCATAGAGCATCTAGCCGGGTCCATGGCCTCTTTTCTTTCAGGTGGCGAACGCCGGAGATTGGAACTGGCCCGCGCCCTTATCCGCAATCCCAAGTTTATGTTGCTGGATGAGCCTTTTGCCGGCATTGATCCGGTGGCCGTTGACGACATCCAGGATATGGTCAGGGAATTAAAGGGTAGGGGGCTGGGTGTGCTCATTTCCGATCATAATGTGCGCGAAACCCTGAGCATTTGTGACCGGGCCTATATCGTACACCAGGGAATGGTGATCATCGAGGGCGTTCCGGAGCGGATCGTGGAGGATGCCAAGGTGCGCGCCGTGTATCTGGGTGAGGATTTCCGGCTTTAGCCTCAAAAAACAGCCCCGCTTATCGCCTACCATCCCTTGTACTTGCTTTATTTTTTGATCAATGGCATGATTCTAGCATAGCTCGGTTTTTTTCATGATATTTTTCACTTGGGTGGGCCATGGCCTTAGAACTCCGCCAACAACTTAGACTCAGCCAGCAACTGGCCATGACCCCGCAGTTGCAGCAGGCTATCCGTCTTTTGCAGCTTTCCCGCCTGGAACTGGTGGACTTGGTGCAACAGGAACTCATGGAAAACCCCTGCCTGGAAGAGTCCATGCAACCTGAAGCCCAGGTGGAAATCGGCGAAGAGCGGGCTGAATCTCTGGACAACGAGGATATTTACGCCCGCGAGGCGGCCAGGAATGCGGATTGGGAGGATTACTTGGGGGATTTTGCCAGTACTTCTCGCCAGGCGACCATTCGTGAAAGTGAATTGCCCGATGAGGACAATATCTTTGAAAATAACTATTCCGCCAGACCAAGCCTGGAAGGGCATATGCTCTGGCAGCTGCGTCTTTCCCCACTCTCATCCGGGGAACAGGAAATTGGCGAGGTCATCATCAACAATCTCGGCTCCAATGGTTACCTGTATTCAAGTATCGAGGAGATCGCCTCCATGGTCGGTTGCGGGCAGGCTGAGGCCGAGGCGGTGCTGAAGAAGGTGCAGCGTTTTGATCCGGTAGGGGTGGCCGCGCGCACGCCCCAGGAATGTCTTCTGGTGCAGATAGAGGTATTGCGCTATGACCGGGATGCCACGCTTCTGTCTTTGATCCGGGATCACCTGGAAGATTTGCGGGAGAGACGCTATAAGCCAATTCTGCGCAAATTCAAGCTGACCCAGGAAGACCTCAAGGAATACCTTGAGATCATTCAGTCACTGGATCCCATGCCCGGGGCGAGTTATGGAAATATCGAGCCGCACTATATCGCCCCGGATGTTTACGTTTATAAATACCAGGGCGAATTTATCGTGGTGCTCAATGAGGAGGGTTTGCCGCAATTGCAGCTTTCTTCCCTGTACGCGGACAGCCTGGAGGCGGAGCGTGGCGGAAAAACCCGGGAATATTTGCAGGAAAAGCTTAATTCGGCCCGCTGGCTGATCAAGAGCCTGCACCAGCGTCAGCGTACCTTGTACAAGGTCATGGAGAGCATCGTCCGCCACCAGGAGGCTTTTTTCGAGGAAGGCGCTTCCTGCCTTAAGCCCTTGATTCTCAAGGAGATAGCTGAGGATGTGGGCATGCACGAGTCCACCATCAGCCGGGTGACCACCAATAAATATGCGGCCACGCCACATGGTTTGTTTGAATTGAAGTTTTTTTTCAACAGTTCTCTGGCCTTGGCCGATGGGAGCGAGGTTGGTTCGGAGAGCGTCAAATTGCTGATTAAAAAACATATCGCGGAAGAGAACCCCAAAAATCCGCTCAGTGATGAAAAAATTGTGGATTTGCTCAAAGAAGAGCTGGGAGTGAACATTGCCCGCCGCACGGTGGCCAAATACCGTATGGCTCTGGGCATTGATTCTTCCTCCAAACGCCGGGCTGTTCTCTGAAACGGAAGGAGTGCCTGTGAACATAGTCTATACTTTCAAAAATTTTGAGCCTTCGGAGCATCTTAAAAATTATTCTGCCAGCCGTTTCAAGAAGCTGACCCGTTTTTTTCACAAGGCGGATAATCTTGAAGTGCATGTGAATATGGCGGTAGATAAATTCCGTCATAAAGTGGAAGTGCAGTTCATGGGGGACAACCTTAATATCTCCGCTATGGAACAGTCCCAGGATATGTATGCCTCGGTGGATTTGGCCTTGGAAAAGATCTCCGCCCAATTGAAGAAGCAAATGGACAAAAGCAAGGAAAGGCGCCGGGGCAAAGTCCAGGCTGAAGAATTTGTTGAATACGTGTCCGACAGGAATGTGCCCATGCGCAAGGTGGTGGAACGGGATCATTTCGAGCCCAAGCCTCTGCATGTGGATGAAGCCGCCATGCAACTAGAACAGCGGGAGGATGTCTTCCTGGTTTTTCTGAATGCGGATACCGAACAGGTCAATGTCCTTTATAAAAGAGAAAACGGCAACCTGGGGCTGATCGCTCCGGATTTCAAATAGGAAACCGCGGTATGGCGGCGGAGGCTCCGGCCCTGAACGCGGACGGCTCTTCCTTTCCCACCCTGATCCTGTCCGGTCTTTCCGGCGCGGGCAAATCCTCTGTGCTAAATGTCTTTGAGGATCTGCGTTTTTTTACTATTGACGGACTGCCCCTGGAATTGGTGGGCGATGTGTTGCCCTTGTTGAATACAAGCGCCCTGGCCCGTTACCAGGGGGTAATCATTGGCGTGGATCTGCGCCAGTGCCATTCGGACCAGGCATTTTTTAAACAATTCAGTGATCTGCGTGGCAAGTCAGCGGATTTGCGCCTGATTTTTTTGGATGCGGATACCGAGGCCATTATCAGACGTTATGCCGCCACCCGTCGTCCTCACCCGCTGGAAGCCGAAGGACTGGGGTTGGAAGAGGCGGTGGCTGAGGAGAGGCAACGTTTTGCCCGGATCCGGCATCTGGCGGATTTGGCCTTGGACACCACCGTTTTTTCCATCCATGACCTGCGCCGGAAGATTCAGGCCTGGGCCGGGCGCCTGTTTGATAAAAAGCCCCAGTTCAGGGTGCATTTGATTTCTTTCGGTTTTAAGTACGGTCTGCCGGTGGAATCAGACATGATGTACGATTTGCGCTTTTTGCCCAATCCTTATTTTGTGGAAGATTTAAGCCCACTGAACGGGTTGGCTCAGCCCATTGCCGCATATGTGCTGGAGAGCGATCCCGGCCGCACCTTTATTTCCCGCCTAGCTGATTTTATGGCTTATCTTCTGCCCTTGTTTGAGGTGGAAGGGCGTTACCGGCTTACCATCGCTTTTGGATGCACCGGCGGTCAGCATCGTTCGGTGGCGGTGACCGAAGCGGCCGGAAAAATTTTGCGTAATTTGGGTTTTGCCGTGAGCATTGAACATCGACATTTGAAATTGGGGTTGCCAGATGGAAAAAAATGAGCAAAAGGGCCAGGTTGGTATTTGTGTTCTTACGCACGCCGATTATGGAGACGCGTTGTTTCGTGCCGCGGAATCCATTTTGGGGGTGCAGGAGGATAGCGCCATTCTTCGTATTGACCTAGGCGGCGATGTGGCTGAGACCGTTGAGAGATTGAAAGACGCGGCAACGCGCCTGGATCACGGGCTGGGCGTGCTTATGCTTACGGATATGTTTGGCGGCACGCCCACCAATTTAAGCTTGGCCCTGTTCGGCCAGCAAGATTTCCGGGGACGCATCGAGGTGGTTACTGGCGTCAATTTGCCCATGTTGTTAAAAGCTCTGGGCAATCGCCACCTGGATAAAAGTGCGCTGGCGGAATTGGTGTGCGAGTCCGGGCGCTCGGGCATTACCGTGGCCGGGGAAATACTGCGCAATAAAGTCAAAAAAAGCGCGGAGGCCTGATCTTTGATCTGGTATCGTATCGACGAGCGCTTGGTGCATGGGCAGATCATTGAGGCTTGGCTGCCTTATCTCAAGACTTTTTGTCTGGTCATTGCCAATGACGATTTGGTGGGGGATGAAGTGCGCCGGCAGATCATGCTTTTGGGCGTACCCTCCAGGCTACGCACGGAATTTTTGCCATTGGACCGTCTTTCATCCTTTATCGCGGCCATGGGGGATCTGAAGCAGAATATGCTGGTGCTCTTCGCCGACTGCCTGGATGTTCGCCGGGCTTATGAATTTGGAGCGCCCATCGCCGTTTGCAATGTAGGCAACCTGCACCACCGCGAGGGCAAACGTCGGATGTGCCCGCATGTGGCCCTTTCTGATGAAGAGGAGGGTTGCTTGCGTTTTTTGCAACAGCGGGGGGTCAGACTTGATTTTCGCGGCGTCCCTGCGGACAGCCCCGTCTTGAAACACTGGTAGTCAGTATGGCGGCAGGGGAACCGGCGGTTTTTATCCTGGGACTGGCGCTTTACGTGTTGTTCCGTCTGGGTTACCAGATTTTGGGTTTTACCTTTTTCCGCCATCCGGTATTGGCCGGCATCCTGGCCTGGAGCCTGTTGGGGGATGCAAATTTGTTATGGGCTGCTATGTTTTTTGAGTTGTTCTGGTTGGATCTTTTTTATACCGGCTCCTATATCCCGCCGGATGCCCTCTTGGCCTGCATGGTTTTTTTGCCCCTGTCCTTGTATTTCGGCTGGCATGATCCGGGGCTGTTTGCCTTGCCTCTTTTGGCCTGCCTGCCCTTGGGCCGAGCCGGAAGCGTGGTGGAGGCCATTTTGCGCCGCGTCTGCGTCTCCGGCTACCATGCCTTGAATCGGAGTATTGACCAGGGTGGAGATATTCAGGCCACGGCAGAGAGCATCGCCCGGACCGGGTTCCTGCTGGCGCTGCTGGTCTGGACAGCCTTATACCTGGTGTTGGCCGTGTTGTTCTGGGGCCTGTTCAGTTGCGGGGTATGGCTCGCCGGGCCATCCGGTTTTCTCTTTCCTGTCCGTTGGGAATATCTGCTGGGGCTGGCAACGGTGGGAGGTTTGTTGGCGTTGCGCCTGCCGGCGGCCCTGGCGCTTTTTGTCGGTTGCGCCATCGTTACGGGAGGCGTTTTTATATGGGGATGATGGTGAACAACCGCCTTTTTAATTGTCCACGCTGCGGGGCAGAAATTAAGGGAGATTCTGCCCCTTTGCCCACAGTGGACATGCTGATCTATGATCCTGAACTTGGCTTGGTCCTTGTGCGGCGGCGTTATCCGCCCCTGGGCTGGGCCTTGCCGGGAGGTTTTGTGGATTACGGCGAAAGGGTGGAAGATGCGGCCGTGCGTGAAGCTCTGGAAGAAACTTCTCTCCGGGTTGAGCTTCGCGGTCTCGTAGGGGTCTATTCCGACCCGGCGCGCGATCCTCGCAGGCATACCATCAGTGCAGTTTTCTGGGGCCGGACCGAAGAGCCCTCCAGAATCCTCGGCGGCGATGACGCGGGCGAGGCGCGTTTTTTCCGTCCGGAAGTCCTGCCGGAGCCTGTTGTTTTTGATCATGCCCGGATCATTAAGGATTTTATTGCCATGCTCCCGCGAATAGGTTTATAGTTTACTGGTTAAACGGCAAAATTATGCACAATTAGGGTAGGTAAATGGCGCGGCAGGTTGTTTTTGCGACTTCGGAAATTTACCCCTTCTCCAAAACCGGCGGTTTGGGCGATGTCATGGGAGCTTTGCCCCTGACCTTGCACAAAATGGGGGTACCGGTGGCCGTGGTTACGCCCTTTTATGGGCGTCTGCGTACCGGCCGGCAGAAGATAGATCATATCGCGGACAACCTGCATGTGGGATATCCTTGGGCTCCGGTGGCCGCCAACGTTTATTCCACCACGGTGCAGGGCATGCCGGTCTTCTTCATTGACCGGGCGGAATATTTTGACCGCAAATACTATTACAACACAGTTTCCCAGGATTATTTCGACAATGCTGAGCGTTTCATCTTTTTTTGTCGGGCCAGCCTAGCCCTGCTGCGTTTCTTGGGCACCCCGCCGGCGGTGATCCATGCCCAGGACTGGCAGGCCGGGCTTTTACCGGCCTATGTGCACTATTATCGCCGGGACGATTCTTTCTGGGCCGGCACCTCCACTGTCTGCACCGTGCATAACATGGCTTTCCAGGGACGTTTCGCCTCCCGTCTGTTTGATAATTGCGGTCTGCCCTGGGAAGCCTGGAACATGAACGGGGTGGAATTTTATGGCGATTTGAACATGCTCAAGGCCGGACTGAACTACGCTGATCGTATCACCACTGTAAGTCCGAATTACGCCCGGGAGATTTTGCAGGAAGAAAACGGTTATGGCCTGTCCGGGGTATTGCATAATCGGGCGAAAGACCTCTTGGGCATCATTAACGGGGTGGATTACAGCATTTGGAACCCGGCCACCAGCCGTTTTCTTTCCGCCAATTATTCCCCTGAAGACCTTGAAGGGAAAAATAAGTGCAAGGAAGACCTGATTGCCGAACTCGGCATGCTTCCGCGTATGAATAAGCGTCCGCTGTTTGGTTTTATTGGGCGGTTGCGCGGCCAAAAAGGCATTGACCTCTTGAACCGCATCGTCCCTAGGCTGATGGAACGGGATGTAGGCATAGTTGTGCTGGGCGAAGGGAATGAAGCTTATGAACTGGAATCCATTGCCCTGGGGCGGGCCTACCCGGGACGCTATTGCGCGGTAGTGAAATATACCGAGGATTTGGCCCATCGCATTCAGGCTGGTTGCGATAGTTTTTTGATGCCTTCGCGTTATGAGCCTTGCGGGCTCACCCAGATGTACGCCCTGAAATACGGCACTCCGCCCGTGGCCACTGCGGTAGGAGGCCTCAAGGACAGCATTGTTCCCTGGCCGGATCCCCAGGCTACCGGCTTTACCTACTATCATCCCGATGCCCAGGATTTACTTGAAACCATTCTGGAAGTTTGTGCCCTGTGGGAAGACAACCAGGCGGCCTGGCGTGGAATGACCGTCCGGGCCATGAACCAGAATTTTTCATGGGATGCTTCCGCGGTCAAATACCTGGAAATGTACCGGGAACTCGGTTTGCGAGGTTAGCGATTTATGGCGGCGAAGATCGGTCGGGGCAGCCCGTTATTTATGGAGCCTTTTGATCTTTACTTGTTCGGCAAGGGGGAACATTGGGATCTTTATAGGGTACTCGGGGCTCATCCCTGTGAACAGGACGGAGAGGCGGGATTCAGCTTCGCGGTCTGGGCTCCCAATGCCCGGGAAGTTCATCTGACCGGCGACTTTTGCTCCTGGCACTGGGGGCATTGTTCCCTCCAGCCGGTGGGCAGTTCCGGCATCTGGGCCGCTTTTGTCGCCGGTTTCAGCCGGGGAATGCTTTACAAGTTCGGCATTAAGACCAGTAGTGGCCGCATTGTCTATAAAAATGATCCGTTGGCTTTTTACACGGAAAAACGCCCGGACAATGCCTCCGTTGCCTGGGGGTTATCTCCGTATGACTGGAGCGACGGCGAATGGTTGTCTGCCCAGTCCGCGGCCTCCATCCAGAAGCAGCCCATGAGCGTTTACGAGGTGCATGCAGGTTCCTGGAAACGCCATCCACGCGCCGATTCTTTTTACACTTACCGCGAATTGGCGGATACCCTCGTGCCATATGTCAAGGACATGGGTTTTACCCACATTGAATTCATGCCCCTGGCCGAGCATCCTCTGGATCTGTCCTGGGGCTACCAGACCGGTAATTACTATGCCCCCAGTTCCCGCTTCGGCCAGCCGGAGGATTTGAAGTATATGGTCAACCGCTGCCACCAGGAAGGCATCGGGGTAATCCTGGACTGGGTTCCGGCGCATTTCCCCAAGGATGACTGGAGCCTGGGACGCTTTGATGGTACCGCCCTGTACGAGCATAGCGACTCGCGCCAAGGAGAGCATCCGGATTGGGGAACCTATATTTTCAATTTCGGCCGTCACGAGGTGAAAAATTTCCTTCTGGCCAACGCCTTGTACTGGCTAAAGGAATTCCATTTTGACGGACTGCGCATAGATGCGGTGGCCTCCATGCTTTACCTGGATTATTCGCGTGCGGAAGGGGAGTGGTTGCCCAATAAGTATGGCGGCAAGGAAAACATTGATGCCATAGAATTTTTACGTGAGCTTAATATCGTTGTGCATGGGCAGTTTCCTCATGCCATGACCATCGCTGAGGAGTCCACCGCTTGGCCGGGCGTTTCCAAGCCGGTCTATACCGGTGGCCTAGGGTTTACCTTTAAGTGGAACATGGGCTGGATGCACGATGTGCTGGCTTATATGGGCAGAGACTCAATTTATCGCTCCTATTGCCACAATTATCTTACTTTTTCCATGCTTTACGCCTTCAGTGAGAATTTTATCCTGCCCATGTCCCATGACGAAGTGGTGCACGGCAAAAAGGCCCTGCTCTCCAAGATGCCCGGCGACGCCTGGCAGCAAATGGCCAACCTGCGTTTACTCTATGCCTACATGTGGGCGCATCCTGGCAAAAAACTCCTGTTCATGGGTTGCGAATTCGGCCAGTGGGAGGAGTGGTCTGAGGATCGTGAACTGGACTGGATCTTGCTCTCCTTTCCGGCTCATGATGGCCTGCGGAGCCTGTTGCGGGATTTGAACAAATTGCTATGCGCCTACCCGGCCATGTATGTGGATGATGTCAGTTGGCAGGGCTTTCAGTGGGTGGATTTTTCCGACTTCAACGCCTCGGTGATCAGCTTTGTCCGTCGTTGCGAGGGAGAAAAGCCCTTGGTCTGGGTATTTAATTGTACCCCGGTTGTTCGCCGGGATTACCGCCTCTGGTGCCCGCAAGGGGAATACCCGGTCTGGCGTGAGATTCTCAATACCGACAGCGTTTATTACGGCGGTTCAGACCAAGGCAACGGCGGTTCCCTGCGTTTGGAATACGCGGATGACGGGCAGGGTTTCTTCCGGCTAACCCTCCCTCCTCTTGGGGCCATCGCCTTGTTGCCGGAAGCGGAATAATCCTTTCAAGGCATGCAATTAGTCCTGTTTGAGCCGGAGATCCCCCCCAATACCGGCAACATAGTCCGTCTGTGCGCGGCCTTTGATGTGCCTCTGCATTTGATTGAACCCTTGGGGTTCAAACTGGAGGATCGTTACCTGAAACGGGCTGGTTTGGACTATTGGCCGCATGCGCGTCTGGCTCTCTGGCCTTCTTGGACGGCCTACCTTGAACAGGGGCTGGCGGATCACCGCTTGGTAATGAGCAGCAGCAGGAAAGGAGAAGCGGCGCAGCGTTTTGCTTTCAGCGTTGAGGACGCCTTAGTGCTGGGATCGGAAACGCGGGGTCTGCCGCCGGAGATCCTGGTCCAGGGGGAGGCTTGCCTGCGCATCCCCATTCGTGATTGCGTACGTAGCTTGAATCTCTCTTCCGCTGCGGCCATTCTGCTTTATCAGGCCCTGGCCGTCACCAGCGGGCTGGAGGAGATTTAAAAACCTACGAAAAATTGTTAATAGAACTTGTTATAAAATTGGGATTTTTGTTTTAATTCATTTCTAAGGTATTTCTCTTCGTAGCGCTCCAAAAGTGTTTTCTCGTTGCTGAAGAGTGATACTCCCAAGCCGAAGCGACGTTGTTTGAGTTTGACTCCAATACTTTCTAATATTGTTGGGGCCATATCTATTGATGAAAATGGTTTATGTAGATTATTTTCTATATTCATTATGGAAGAATTTATAAACATGTTGAATACCTGTCTATGATCATCAATAAGATATACTCCAGCCAGATCTTCTTGCATAAGTAAATGGTCTCCCAGCACCACGATAGTTGTGTTTTTTGAAAAAGACTGTTCTTTTATCCATTGTACAAAATCGTCAATCATTTTACTTTGGATTACAAATACATCCCTATTGTCGCCATATTTTCGAAAGGAATCGTCTTTTATAAAAAAAGTATTGGCATGTGCGTCAATAGTTTGTACTATCATAAAAAACGGTCTGTCGCCCTTAGTTTCTTCCTCAAGGCGCTCTCTGGCTCTGTCAAAAATATAGTAATCTCCCAATCCCCAGCCATTTTCGTTTATTGCGTCATTTCGTGTCTTTGTAAAATATGAAAAATCTTGGACGCGCGCCTCTGGAGCATGGGTTCTAAACAAATTGTCCTGCCCGGCGAATTTTGCATTTGCACCCGAAATCAGTTGAATGTCGTAACCCGCTTGCGACAAAATATTTAAAATTGAGCTGGCGTTGGGTAAAAAAGTTAAAAAGCGCGAGTATTTATTATTATCACCTATAGGTAATTTCAGGGGAATGCCGAAGAAATATGCGGTCATTCCCGAGATAGTCTGGTCTGTGCCAGGGAGTTGGTGATGGGGCGCAAAGGATATATTATTTTTTTGCAACTCCAGCAATTCCGGCATGAGTGCCGGATCGAACATGGTCGGGTCGTTAAAGGTGTTTTCTAGTGATTCGGACAGTATTAGGATGAGGTTTTTCTTGATGGCAGGGAATTCGGTATCTTCGTAATTGACAAACGTGTAATGTTTTTCTATGAAATTTGACCATGTTGCCGTCAGTTGGCTAATTATGTCAAATTTAAGCGTCACATACGTTAGTGTAAGCAGTAGGTAAGCGCTCAGAGTTACTGCCGGTAGACGAGAACTGCTGAATTTTACATATCGCGGAGCTAAGCGCAAAATTAGCAGCAGACCTGCCAATATTGCCACAGAGACAAGAATAATGTTTTTGATAAATGAGTATATTACGCGTGTATCAACTCCAGCCATCGTGTTATGTAAAAAAACATCAATCTGTGCGACATCAATTGAACCGAACATCCTCCCAACCCAGTGAGAAATTAGTAATAATGATGTTGAAAACATAAACATAAATACAAAAAAGTATTTTTTTATTACTTTCATAAAAGTTAATTCTCAGATTAGATAGCGTTATGCGGAATGGAATTAGTATAAAACATCGTAATATGTGTTCCAATGTGCCGCACGATAAAATAATGTTTGTGTTCTTTTTGAGCCGATAATTGCAAGGTTTCAATAGAATTCGTGTAGACATGTTCGTTTATTTTTTATCAACGCCCGCGCCGCCAGTAAAGCCCCGTAGCGCGGGCGCTACCATCTCAGAACATACCGTCCGGGTCTATGCCGCAGATGCGGCGGGCCAGCTTTTTCTTGGCCTCCAGGTTGGCCTGACGGGCAATCACTATGCGCTGGGCCTGGGGGGAGCCAGCGCCGTGCATGGATTCCGTCAGGTAACCCACGGCCGAGGCCCCGATGGTCATACTTTCGATAAGGCGTAGGGCGCGCTGGCGGTGTTCCACCGGGTAGGCGGTATCGCCTGCGAGCAGTTTTTTGCACCAATGGCCTATTTCTGGGGAATTGAAATCCTGATCCGATGGCATGGTGGCCATGAGGCCGCCGGCGATGTCTTGGGCCAGGCGGGCGATTTCATAGGGTAGGCGGGTGACGTTCTGTTTGCAGACATTGGCCAGCATTATATTTATCTCATAGTTGCCGGCGGCTGTGGGATGCCCTTCGCAGGAACAGGCAATGCCGCAACTGTAAATGGTTTCGTTAAGGTGCACCATTTCAATGATTTTGTCTTTGACGTGCGAAGCCTTGGAAGCGCCGTTGAATTCGGCGATGGACTGGGCGGCCCCGATGAGCACGTCTCCGTTGCCGGCTTTGCATCCACCGTATGATTGGCGATGGTAGCCGGCAAAGCGTTCCACCAACATGCCGGAGAAGTCCATCTCACCGTCCATATATACGTTTTTCTTGGGTACAAAGACATTGTCGAAAACAATTACGGCTTCCTGCCCGCCGTAGTTGATGTTGCCCACATCCACCTTGGTGGGTTCAAGTTTGCGCGTGTCGGAAGCCTGGCGGCCGTATATGTACAGGATGTTGGGGGCATCCGCGGGCACGGAGAAGGCCACGGCGTAATCCTTGTCCTCAAGCCGCATGGTCTGGGTGGGCATAACCACTATGTGGTGAGAGTTAAGACAGCCGGTCTGGTGAACCTTGGCTCCGCGCACCACGATGCCGTCGGCGCGGCGTTCCGTCACCCGCAAAAAGAGATCTGGATCGGCCTGGGACGAAGGAAGGAGGTTACGGTTGCCCTTGGGGTCGGTCATGGCCCCGTCCACGGTCCAGTCCTTTTCCTGCCATTCCTTCAGGAATTCCGTAAAGCGTTTATGGTATTCGGTGCCGTGTTTTTTATCCATTTCGTAGGTGGTGCTGTACATCGCGTTCAGGGCATCCAGCCCCACGCAACGTTGGAAGCAGGTTCCGGTCAGGTTGCCGACGAGCCGTTGCAATTTGACCTTGTTGATCAGGTCTTCAGGACTCTGGTGTAAGTGGACGAAGCGGTTGACAGTCTTGCCCGTGAGTTTGGATTTGACCAGGGCCAATTCCCTGTATTCCGGCAATTCCGCCACTTTGTAGGTCATGGCGCAACAGTTGATGGAAGGCCGGATCAGCGGGTGATCCACCGGGTCGTCCACCAGTTTGCCGAAGGCGTAAATTTTTCTGGGCTGTAAATTCCGCAGGGATTGGATATATTCATTGGCGGTCATCATATAAATCGAAAACTCCGTTTGCCAAGCTGGCCGTGAGCGGCATGGGCCGCCGCTCCACCTTCGCGGGCGGGGTTAAGAAACCATTGGGGGACTGTTTACTTTTTATTGGTACGCCTCCAGATGCGCATCTTGTCCGCCTGTTTGACCAGGTCGTCACGAAAATCAGGGTGCGCCACGGAGATGATTGCTTCAGCCCGTTGCCAGGTGGACATGCCCTTGAGGTTTACTTTGCCGAATTCGGTGACAAGCCAGTGGGTGTTGGCGCGGGTATCGGTAATGACGCTGGCCGGTTCAAAAGCAGGGACAATGCGGCTTTTTAGGGTGCCGTCTTTCTCCTTAACAGCGGAAGTGCAACAGATGAAGCTCTTACCGCCTTTGGACAAGTAAGCGCCGAGCACAAAGTCGAGCTGCCCGCCAGCGCCGCTGATGTGGCGGATGCCGGCGCTTTCGGATGAGATCTGTCCGAAAAGGTCAACTTCCACAGCGTTGTTTATGGATATGAAGTTGTCAAGCTGGGCGATGACTCTGGCGTCATTAACATAGTCGACAGGTGCGGATACGACTTCCGGATTATCGTCAATGAAATCATAAAGGGCCTTTGAGCCGGCGCCGAAGGTGAGCACCTGGCGGAAGCGGTCGATATTTTTCTTGGCTCCGGTGACTTTTCCGCTTATGGACAGGTTGTAGAACGCTTCTACATACATTTCCGAGTGTATTCCGAGATTTTTCAGATCGCTTTGCACGATCATTTGCCCTATGGCGTTGGGCATGCCGCCGATGCCAAGTTGCAGGCAGGCGCCGTTGGGTATTTCTTCAACCACGAGCTTGGCAACCGCGGTGTCTTCAGCACTGAACTGCGTTTGCGGCTTCATTTCCGCTATGGGGGAATTTTTTCCTTCGACGATCATATGCACTTTGGAAATATGAATACAGTGTTCAAAACCGCCGTGGCAACGGGGCATGTTTCGGTTCACTTCCACGATGATTACCTTTGCGCATTCACACATGGCGTAAAGATAAGAGGCGTTCGGCCCGAAGTTGAAATAGCCGTGCTTGTCCATGGGGGCGACCTGGAACATGGCCACATCGACGTGTTTTATATTTTCGCGGTAGTAACGGGGCATTTCCGAAAAACGCATCGGTATGTAGTAGGCGAGGCCGTTTTCCAGCAGCTTGCGATCCGCCCCTCCGACGTGCCAGCTGTTCCAGATAAAGGGGTTTTCATTTATCGGAATTTTGGTGATTTCCGGCTGCCACATGGGCACGCCGCCTCTGACGTTTATATGGTTAAGGCTGTCTTTACGCGCGGCCAAGGCTTGGTCCAGCGCCATGGCGTGCCCCACACAGAATCCATAGTCCACCCAGTCTCCGGTTTTTACAACCTGGACCGCTTTTTCTGCCGTGGTAAGTTTGTCTTGGTACATCTTGGCGTGGTTCATTGGTGTTTTCTCCTTGTTGGGCTTTGTGGGTACCCATTAAAATAATTGAGATAAGTATATACTATGGAACCATTTTCAGTTCAAGGCGAGTGCTATTTTTCACATTTTTCATCCTAAGGTTGCCTAAAAAAATGGCCGCCTGTGATGCGTACAGGCGGCCAGAGTTAGTAGTTTGTGTAAGAGCGCTACTTTCCGCCTTGAGGCACGGGCTTTTTCAGTCCGTCGTGGCCTCGGACCGCGGTCAGGGCTTCGCGCACCATGAGGACGGCCAGAACCATCAAGATAAAGGAAAGAGCCACCAGCACCAGGTTGGTGTGCCCGGACAGCAACTGATCCCTGATGAGCAGGATCAAGGCGGCGATGGTGGTGGCGAGCATGAACCACATGGGGTACATGAGCCAGTTGTTGGAAACTTTGAGATCCTTTTTGATCCACACGGCTATGGCCAGGAGGGCTAGGGCGGCCACCAACTGGTTGGCCGAGCCGAAGACCGGCCAGATCATGGTGGCGATGGGGATGTTGCCGCTTTTTGACATGACCAGCACCAGGGCGCCGGCCACGGCCAGCAGGGTGGCGAGGTATCTGTTGATCTTGCCGCCGGAGAATTCCTGGATCTGGTAGCGGGTCAGGCGGGTAGCCGTGTCCAGCGAGGTTAGCAGGAAGGTGTTGATGGCGAAAAGCCCCAGGGTGGCGCCCAGGGATGGGTCCATGCCGACGATGGAGGCGAATTTGCCGAAGCCCCTGGAATATACAAGCATGGGGCCGCCGCTTCCATCGGTGGAGATCATGACGGCGCCGATGGCGATGACCGCCACCATGCCTTCCAGCAGCATGGCGGCGTAGCCGACGATCAAGCTGTCTTTTTCGGTGCGCAGCTGTTTGGAACTTGTGCCGCTGCCCACCATGGAATGGAAGCCGGAAATGGCCCCACAGGCCACAACCACAAAGAGCATCGGCCAGAGGTATTGCGCATTGCCGGCGGAAAAGGTCTTGAAGGCGGGCATGACTATTTCAAACTGGGAGCCGCCGAAGATCATGCCGATAGCTCCTATAATCACCGCGAAGTACAGGAAGTAGGAGGCCAGGTAGTCGCGGGGCTGGAGCAGCAGCCATACAGGCAAAAGGGAGGCGACAATGATGTAGCCCACCAGGATCCAGCGCCATGTCTCCATGGGCAGGGTGAACATGGCGGTTATGCCTTCGTTGTACTTGGCCAAATAGCAGGCTCCGAAGACAAATGGCAGCATGATCAGGGTGGAAAGCTTGAGGGAGATGCCGAAACGGTAAACCATCATTCCGAAACACAGCGCCAGGGCCATATAGACTATAGCGGCGAAGGCCACGGCCGGGTCGGCGGCCATGTTGACGGCGGAGAGTTGCAAGAAAACCGCCACCACCAGGATTAGGGTCAGGATGGAGAAGGTCAGGAAGAGGAAGGACCCCCTTTCGCCAATCCAGCGTTTGATTACCACCCCGGTGGATTTGCCTTCATGCCGTATTGAGGCTACCAGGGATCCGGTGTCATGTGGCCCGCCTAGGAAGGAGGAGCCAAGGACGCACCAGAGATAGGCCGGGAGCCACCCGAACATGCCGGCCGCGGTGATCGGCCCGACTATGGGGCCGGCGCCGGCGATGGATGAAAAATGGTGTCCCAGGAGCACTGCTGGGTGGGTAGGGACGTAATCAATGCCGTCGTACATGGTTTCTGAAGGGGTTTTACGGGTATTGTCCAGGCCGAATTTTTTCGCCATGAAGCTTCCGTAATATTTGAAGGCTAGCATGAAGAATACGGCAGCTCCCAAAAACAATAAGGTAAGCATAAAAACACTCCTGTTAAAAGATCGCTGAATTACAAACCTTACTTAAGCCTCAGCGCGCCCTATCGGCGCATGGCCAGGGCATCGCCAGCGTCTCTCGGCTGTGTGGGTTTTTGAAATTCCTTTTCCCGCAAAAGTTTTATGCCCAGATCCACCAGTCCGGTCAGGTCCTTGATTTTGGGATGCCCGTTGCTACCTGGATAATAAGCGAAAAATTCCATGTAGCCTTTGAAGCCCAGGGCAAAAGAGCGGACACGCCGGTCGATCCAAGGTTTTTCCAGCACGAAGAGAAAGCGCTGGGTCATGGTGTCCGGGAGAGGCTGGCGACTATCCCAGAGCCGGGCGCGTTCTTCGCCTGTGCCGGTGTTCCAGACGATGCAATCCCAGGCTTGAAATTCCGCCACTTTGCCCAGGATACCGCTTTTGACAAAACGCTGGCGCCGTGAAACCCCGGCAAAGGGCGGTTCATTCCAAGGCTCAAAGCCCCAATGGCTCCAGAAGTCTTGCAGAGTTTCCAGGGCAGCCGGTGGAATTTCACCTTCGGGCATGGTCATGCTCCAGCATATGTCAAAATTCTAGACATTTTCTTGTAATTTATCTGCAAATCAGGCGGATGTCCAGTACGCTTGCCCTCAGAGGCGTATTTTTTTAATTTTCGCAGTGAAAAATTGACGAGAAGGACAAAAAAGAGAGCTATACCTCGAAGAGTTTTTCCAGATCCTCTCTGGTCAAGGAACGTAAAGAGTTTTTTCCAGGGATGATTGATTCGGCTACGCCTTTTTTCTGTTCCTGCATCATAAGGATTTTTTCTTCCACGGTATTCTGGCAGATCAGTTTGTAGGAAAAAACTTGCCTGGTCTGCCCGATGCGGTGCGTGCGGTCCGTGGCCTGGTTTTCCACCGCAGGGTTCCACCATGGGTCATAGTGGATGACGTAATCTGAACTGGTCAGGTTGATGCCGGTGCCGCCGGCCTTTAGCGAGATGAGGAAAATGGGGATTTCTTTGGAGTCGTTGAAGCGGTCCACCTGTTCAAAGCGGTCTTTGCTGCTGCCGTCAAGGTAGGAGAAGGGGATTTTTTGCATTTGCAGCCAGGCTCGGATGATATGGAGCATTTGTACGAATTGGGAGAAAACTAGCACCTTGTGTCCCTCTTCCACGATATCCGTGATCATATCCTTGAAAGCGTCGAATTTTCCCGAGGGCATGTTGGTGTGCAGGTCCGGCAGGTCCATCTTGAGTAGTCTTGGGTGGCAGCAGACCTGGCGTAGTTTGAGCAGGGCGTCCAGGATGGAGATCTGGCTCTTGGCCATGCCTTGTTCGTCCACGTCCCGCAACACTTTTTCTCTGAGTTTTTTGGCCAGCGTGGTGTAAAGTTCGGCCTGTTCCTCTTCCAGCCCGCAATAGGTGACGTTTTCCACCTTGGGCGGCAAATCTTTGGCTACTTCGGCCTTGGTGCGGCGTAAAATAAATGGTTTTACCCGGGTGCGCAAAAAATCCAGGGTATCGTTGTCCCCTTCTTTGATGGGTTTGACCACCCCGCGTTGGAAGGCCGTCTGGGCGCCGAGAAAGCCGGGCATGAGAAATTCGAACAGGGACCAGAGTTCGAACAGGTTGTTTTCAATGGGGGTGCCGGAGAGGCAAAGGCGCAGGTGGGCGTTGATGCTGCGCACGGAAACCGCGGTGATGGTTTGCGGGTTTTTGATGTTTTGCGCTTCATCCAGGATGACGCTGCCGAATTCAAATTTTTGCAATTCGTCCAGGTCCCGGCGGAGCAGGGCGTAGGTGGTCAGCACCAGATTTGAGCGGGCGATTTTTTTGAACATTCCTTGGCGTTTGTTGCCGTAGATGACCAGTTTGCTCATGCCGGGCACGAATTTTTCCGCCTCGCGTTCCCAATTGGGCAGTACCGAGGTGGGCACCACGATCAGGTTGGGGCCTTCTGCGCCTTTTTCCAGCAGATACTGCAAAAAGGTGAGGGTTTGCACGGTTTTGCCCAGGCCCATCTCGTCAGCCAGGATGCCGCCGAAGCCGTAATCATGCAAAAAATTCAAGTAGGCCACTCCCTGTCGTTGATAGGGGCGCAGTTCGGCGTTCAGGCCGCGTGGTTCCTTTACCGGCTCAATTTGTTTGAAGTTGTGGATCTTGGAGCGCAGGGCATCCCAGAAACTGTCAGTACGCACATCGGGCATTTCTTCCAGGAGACTATCCAGCACCGGGGCCTCGAATTGCCTGAAGGAGGTCTTGGGCGGTCCGGCCGGGTCCAGACCCAGGACCTGGAGTTTATGGGCGATTTTTTCCAGCCAGGCTTCCGGCAGGCTGGTGTAAGAACCGTCTTTGAGCTGGGTATAACGCTTGCCTTCCAGCCAGGCCTGCCAGATTTTTTCCAGGGGTACGCTTTGCCCTTCATACTGGATGTCTATTTTCAGATCGAACCATTTTTCTTTTTCGTTGCTTTCCACTATGGCGTTGATGCTTGGCTGGGTAAGGCGGACCTTATAGCGGTTCAAGGTCTTTTCTCCGTAAACCCGGTATTTTTCCACCAGTTTCGGGTAGGCGTCCAGGAGGAAGTTGATGGCGTCCTCCGGTTCCAGGAACCATTGGCGGCTGGAACGGGGCTGGAATTTCATCTCGGCCAAGGTTCCCAGCAGATCCGTTTCCTGGAGCGGATTGCGATGGATGAGGAAGGTGGTCCCCTCAAAGGGATAGCCCCCGGTTTTGAATTCAGGGTTGGGGCCGTTGATGATGAATTCTCCGTGGGTGGTCTCGTAGATATTTTGAATTTGTATGGTCAGGAGGCTACCTTCCTCATCCAGGAAGAGTTTGGGTTTATAGACGGCCTCCATGAAAACTGGCTTGATTCCGCTTAAAAATTCATCTTCTCCGTACAGGGCGGAAGAGGGGATCTTGGTCCAGACCCGATCCATGAATTCTGAAAGATCCTTTTGGGGGATGAGCGGCGGGCGCTGGGAGATTTCGCGGATGAGCCGGATATCCAGGGTGGTATGCACCTGGTGGAAGGTTTGCTTCCAGCAGATCCACAGGGGAGTTTGCCCGTGCAAGGTATTTTCCGGGGTCATGGGTGTGGATTTATTGTTGCGGTGGATATAGACGCCGAAGCGCAGGGCGCTGTTTTCGTCCATGGTTGGATGTAGTTTCAGATCCACTCCTGAGGCCGAGATATGGCAATAAGTGTTCGTATCCTTCCAGAATAGGTAGTATTCGTTGCGGACGGACCAGAAAAACCAGGCCAACAGTCCGTCGGGTATGTTTACCCGGTGTCCGAAATAATCCATGTGCCGCCCGATGAGGGCCCCCACCGCCGGTAAATCCGGCGACAGTTCGCACCAGGAGGGGTTTTCCAGGATTTGTTCCAGGGTGATTCCGTTATGCACATTGGACAGGCCGGATTTATTCTGGCGGGCGCGAAAAAATTCCACCTGCAAACGATCCGGCTCTGGAAAAAAACGGAAGACCAGATAATGTTTGCCGGATTCTGGTTCAATCTCTGCGGTGAAGAAATTGCGGAAACTTTGCCGCCACTCCGTATTGGAGGGCAGTTCCAATGTCGGCTCGTTCCGGTCGTTTCCCCCCAGCATGGTTTCTGCGCGCAGGGCCAGGGCGGCGATATGCAGGCAAGGGGAGGCAAAGCTGTCGTCAGAGCAGTTGCAGGTGTGGGAAACGGCCCGTTCCGCTAAGGAGATGGAGATTTTCGGGTAATATACTTGAAAATCGTCGCCCTGAATATTGCCGGACGCTTCGTAATAGCCGCAGTCGCCCTTGATCTGCGCCTTGAAGGAATTTTCCTCGCCGGCCAGGATCTTGGCTTCGTCAAAGAAGTATTCCGGAATGGTATCCTGGATAAAGTCCCGTAATATTCCGGCTAGGTCCGGCTCAGCGTCAAAAGTGGTGCTCATGGGCAATCCAGCATGAAAAGTCTTCCCCCGCGCCTCAGGGACAGATCATTGGAGTTCACAAGCAGGCGCGATTTTGATACTGTTACGGGTATGGTCCGGGTTTTTCCGCCAAACGCGGGCATAGCGGTTAATTTTGACATAGCATAACGGCATAAATTGACAAGCCCCGCGGATATGAAGATTTATCATTTGTTTATTTTTTTACTTTTGGGGCTCTGTCCGGCCTTGCCGCTCCCGGCGGTATCTTTTGTCATGCCTGGAACCGTCGAGTCCAGAGGGAGCATACCCCGGGAGGCCGGACCGCCGGTGTACGGCGATGCCAAGATCGAGGGTAGCATCGGCGAACCCGGTAACCTGATCCCGGCTTTAAGCTCGGACACGGCTTCTTCCCAGGTGACCGCCCGCCTGTATGTCGGCCTGTTGCGCTATAACAGGAACCTGGAGATAGAGACCGAAGCCGCGGAATCCTTTGCCGTGCTGGATGGCGGGCTGCGTTTGCGTTTTGCCTTGCGTCGGGATTTGCGTTGGCTGGACGGGCATCCCCTGGATGTGGATGATGTGGAGTTTACCTACCGCTTGATGATCCACCCGGATACGCCCACGGCCTATGCCGGGGATTACCTGCGGGTCAAAGAATTCCGCCGTCTGGACCGCTGGAATTTCGAGGTGCTTTATGACCGGCCTTATGCCAGAGCCCTGGTTAGCTGGATGATTGACATCCTGCCTAAACATGCCCTGGAAGGCGAAGATTTGCGTTCTACCCCCCTGCGGCGTAGGCCCATGACCAGCGGCCCTTTTCGTTTACAAAGCTGGGAGGCGGGGAGCCGTCTGATTTTGTTGGCCAATCACGAATATTTCAAGGGCCGTCCCTACCTGGACGGGCTGGTAATCCGGGTAATCCCGGATTTGACCACCATGTTCTTGGAACTCAGGGCCGGCAAGCTGGACGCCATGGGGCTGACCCCGCAACAATATGTTTACCAGACTGAGGGAGCTGCCTTCGCGGATTATTACAATGTCCATAAATACCTGAGCTTGGGTTATACCTTTATGGGTTATAACCTGAAGAGCCCCCTGTTCGGTGACAGGCGGGTGCGCCAGGCCTTGGCCTTGGGGATCAACAAGGACGATATCATCAGCGGCGCGCTTTTCGGCCAAGGACTACCGACCATAGGGCCATATATACCGGGAACTTGGGCGTACAACGAAAAAATCCTTCCTTATTCCTACGATCCAGAGGCGGCCCTAGCCCTGCTGGCCGAATGCGGCTGGCTTAAAGGTCCGGATGGCGCGCTGGTCCGGGAGGGACGGCGTTTTGAATTTACCTTGCTGGTCAACCAGGGCAACGAGCAACGGATCAAGACCGCGGTGATTATCCAGAGCAATCTGAAAAAACTTGGGATAATACTGCATATCCGGTCCGTGGAATGGGCCGCCTTCTTGAACGATTTTGTGCATAACAGATATTACGATGCCCTGCTTCTGGGTTGGAGCACCACCCTGGATCCGGACTTGCACAGCGTCTGGCATTCTTCCAGTGATTTCGCCGGGGGGTTGAATTTTGTGGGTTTCAGCCACCCCCTGGTGGATGAGCTGATTGAGGCCGGGCGTAGCACCTTTGATCAGGAGCAGCGCAAACAGGCCTATGACCGCATCCAGGAAATTTTGCATGAAGAGCAGCCTTACGCCTTTTTATATGTGCCATACAGTTTTTCGGCGGTACACCGGCGTTTCCAGGGTTTGGAGCCGCTTCCGGTGCTGGGGACGGATCATAACCTCCATGAATGGTGGACCCCAGAACCTCAACAGCTGTACAGGAATCTGCTGGCGCCATGATCCGCATACAGGATGTTCTGGATAAAATAGTCAGCCGTCGTCCGGATTCCGACGTGGAAGCCATCCGCAAGGCTTATGTTTTCGCGGCGGCCATGCACGCCGGGCAAACTCGTCTTTCCGGCGAGTCCTATCTTTCACACCCGCTGGCCGTGGCGAACATTCTGGCCGATATGCACATGGACGACGTGAGCATTATCGCCGGTCTACTCCATGACGTGGTGGAAGATACCCATGTAGCCACGGATGACATTGATCAGGCCTTCGGCGAAGAAGTGGCGGACGTGGTGGACGGGGTGACCAAGATCAGCCTCCTGACTTTTGACAGCAAAGAAGCGCAGCAAGCGGAGAATATCCGCAAGATGATCCTGGCCATGAATGAGGATATCCGGGTGAGTATCGTCAAGCTGGCGGATCGCCTGCACAACATGCGTACTTTGCAATTTCAGAAAGCCGACAAGCAGATGCGCGTCGCCCGGGAAACCATGGATATCTATGCCCCTCTGGCCAACCGTATGGGGCTGCACCGGATTAAGCTGGAACTGGAGGATTTGAGCTTCAAGTATCTGCGCCCGGACGCTTATGCCCAGATTCGGGATTGGCTGGCCCAGCATAGCGCTGTGGATAATCAGTATATCACCGAAGTCATTGAGATTCTGCGCCAGCTTATCACCGAAGGCGGCATAAGCGGCCAGGTCAAGGGCCGCATCAAGCATTGTTACAGCATTCATCGCAAACAGGAGGAGCAGCAGCTGGCCCTGGCCGACATGCACGACATTATCGCCTTTCGGGTGATCGTGAAGGAGAAAAAAGACTGCTACGCCGTGCTTGGCTTGGCGCACGCTGTCTGGCGGCCTGTTCCGGGACGTTTCAAGGATTATATTTCCATGCCCAAGAGCAATATGTATCAAAGCTTGCACACCACCGTGGCCGGTCCTGGGGGAGAACGCATTGAGATCCAGATTCGCACGGAAGAAATGGACGACCTCGCGGAAAACGGTTTGGCCTCTCATTGGCTTTACAAGGAAGACGGACGGCTTAAGGCCAAGGATGTGGGACATTTCCAATGGTTGCGCGAGATGTTGGACTGGCAGAAGGTGGAGAGCAATTCCAGAGAATTTTTGCGTACTCTGCGTATGGATTTGTTTAAGGATGAAATTTATGTCTTCACCCCCAAGGGAGATGTGAAGGAATTGCCGGACAAGGCCACGCCGGTGGACTTCGCCTACCAAATCCACAGCAAGATAGGGGATCATTGCAACGGGGCCAAGGTGAACAATCGTCTGGTGCCCCTGAGCACCTCGTTGAAAAGTGGCGATTACGTGGAAATACTCATAGATGCGAATCGTCACCCCAGTAAGGACTGGCTGAAATTCGTCAAGACCGCCAAGGCCAGATCCAGCATCAATCACTACATCCGGACCGAGGAAGTGGCCTTGGCCATCCGTATGGGCCGCGACATCTTGGAAAAACAGGGACGCCGCATCAACCTTTCTTTCAGCAAAATTCTTAAAGATATCAACCAGGAACGCCTGTTAAAGGAGTTTCGTCTAAAAAACTTGGACGGGCTTTATGCCGGGGTTTATGAGGGGCACCTCAAGGCGTATAATGTATTGCGCCATGTCAAAGAACAACTGGCCGAGGAGCATCCAGCGTCCGGAGCGAAGCAGCCTCCTCCTCCGTCGTCGGCCAAAACCGCGGAAGAAAAAAAAGAGGAGAGCATCACTATCTACGGCGGCGCCAATCTTCCTTATACACTGGCCCGTTGTTGCCGTCCTGTGCCTGGCGATCAAATTATAGGCTATACAAGCATCGGGCGCGGCCTGATTGTGCATACCGCGGATTGCAAGGCCATTCTGAGCGTGGATCCGGAGCGGCTGTTAAGCGTGCATTGGGGAGATCAGGAGGAACAGCCCTATCCGGTGGGCATCCAGATCAAGGCCAGGAACGATATTGGCGTTTTGTACGAAATCACTGCCATCCTGCGTGACGAGCGCATCAATATTGACTCCGGCCAGATTCACTCCACAGTGGACGGCAGGTCTGAAGTCACCATGCTGGTCGAGGTCAGGGACACGGTGCAGCTTTACCAGATGATCGCCAAACTGCGCGCCCTGCCCGCAGTGGAGGAAGTGGCGCGCTCAAGTTGGACCCAGACGGCGGGATAGGCCTGCGTCCTGCTTACTCGGGCATCTGGCCTGGAGTTTCCTCCGGGCTCTCCACGGCGTTTTGTTCCATGATCGGTTCCGGGGGCAATTCGGCGTTTTGCTCAGGGAGCGGCTCTAGGAGTATTTCGGCGCTTGGTTCGGAAAGCGGTTCCAGAGTCGTTTCGGTGTGTGGCTCGGAGTTCGGCTCCGAGGCTATTTCCGTAGCTGGTTCCGGGATTGGCCTAGCGTTTTCCCGTTGCGTCGGCAGGTCCGGGGGCCTCCATTCTGTCACCGGCTTTTCCAGCAGTAAAACGTATTCGCGGTTCAGCACCCAGAAACGCTTCTGTTCGTTGAAACCCTGCGGTTGTCTTTCATCCTGGGGCAGGACCAGCAACACCTTGGAATGCCGGCTCCTGAATTCTTGCAGCTCTCCCTGGTTTCGGACCTCTGGGATATTTTTTCCTGCGTAATAGGCCAAGATGCCTGAGGGTAGCCCAAAAGTCACGGGGGTATAGCCGGATTCCGCATGGCGGCGGATTTCCAGGGTGCTTTCCTTGACGCCCAGGAGCGGGTCCAGGGAAGGCAGGATGAATCTGCCCATGGGGTATGCTGAGGCACTCAGGATCAGCGTCAGAATCAGGATGGAACCTTCCGGGCGGCGGGTTTTGACAATGCAACAGAGGGTTAGGCCGGCCAGCAGGAGGACCAGCAGGATGAATACGCCCTCGAGTTTTACCGGCCATGCGGGCAAGGGCAGGGCGGCCAGCCTGGACAAGGGGCCGGGGAGATGGCCGCTGAAAAAAACCGGTAAAAATACGCAAAGGCTGGCCAGGGACAGGAAGAAGAGAGCGAAAAAGCGTTGCAATAGCGTGGATTTCCAGGGGGTCAGAGAGACGGCGCTCCTGCCGCTTAGGGCGGCTAGTGGCCCCAGGAGAATCAGGAGGGCCGCATCTTCTTTATGGCTCAGGGCCGAGAGCAGGATGAGGCCCGCCAGAAGGGCGATCCAGGCGAAGGCCGTTCCCTGGTTTTTTTTTGTTCGCGCTTGTTTCAGACCCTGGAACGGGCTGAAGAGGCCCAGCAAGGGCAGGATGCTCCAGGGCAGCCAGAAGAGGGGCATGGTGGCCAGATAGTACCACCAGGGGTGGGCCTTCGGGTGGCCTGCCGTTTTTTGCCGGGCCTGCTCCAATATGTCCAGAACCAGGCCGGAATCCCCTGATGACCAGAGATATCCGAGCCAAAGCAGAACTGGAAGCAGGGATAAAAGTAAACTCAGGAGAAAGTCCGGTTTCAGGAAGCGCAGGGGGCGTCCCAGCCAGAGACAGAAGAGGACGGCGCTGAGCAGGGGCAGCCCGAGCCCGAGCCAGCCTCCGGTAAGCATAGCCAGGGAGGAGCAGACGAAGCCCAGTCCTAGGCGCAGGTGAGCCCGTTCTTGCGGCAGTCCCTGGCAGAGAAAAAGTAGGCTCAGGGTGATCAGGGCCGCAAAGAGCAAATCCTGCCCGGAATGGCGGTAAAAGATTGGGCCGAGGGCGCTTAACAGTATGCAGCCAGCGGCGAGGCTCTCCTGGCGGTTAAGCCGGATGGCGCGTGAGGCTAGGGCGAAGACGGACCAGAGTAGTAGCAGGCCGGAAACGGCTGCTCCCCACAAGATCAGGGTGGCATAATCCGGGCTTTTATCCATATCGGTCAGATAGGCCAGCCCCAGTACTTGTTTCAGGGCGGCTAGGAACCAGAAATACAGGGGAGGGCTGTCTGGATGAAATTCCCCGTTCAGGCGCAAACGGAACCAGTCGCCGTCCATGAGGCCGCGCAGGATGTCCGCCTGACGGAATTCATCAGGGAACCAGAGCATGCGTTCCCAGTGTAGGCCAGGCAGAACCTGGGCTGCCAGGAGCAGGGTCAGAATGAAAATCCCGCCCAGAGACAGAAGGTCATAGAGGCGTGAAAGAAAGGTCGGATCCGCCTTGGGCTGGACAGGCGCGTTGGCGTCGGCGCGTTCCTGGTCGGTCTTTTTCCGTCGGTCGTCCGCCTCGGGGTGGGTTTCTTCGGGGGTAAAGCTATCTTCAGCCATGTTCTGCTCCCGGCATATTTTTTGTTTATCGGAAAAATCCGGCCAGTGGTTCTTTTATAGAGTATGTCCGTCGCGCTTGGCAAGGTCGGTATGTGACTTGTACTTCTTCTTGTCTTGCGTTATATGCGGTGTTGAATCCTCGCATCGCCAATTTTTAAGCACATGAAAGGGCTCGCTATGATACTCCATGCGGCACTTCCAGGTCCAGCAAAGCAAAACGGGTCTCAGCCCGGCATCCTGCGGCGTTCGTTGAACGCGCAAATCTTGATGCTCACCTTTGGAGTGACCCTGGTTATTGTCGGTATGTCTTCTCTTGTCGGCATGCGGCTGGGTAACCAGGGCATGATGAACACCATGGAGGAAAATGGGGCGCAAGTGAGCAAGCTCCTGCGAGTGGCCATAGAAAAACCTATGCTTATCGGCGACGACGCGACCACTGCCCACGAATTCGCCATTATCGCCAAGGAGCTGCCTTCTGCCTATGTGAATATGGCCAGCTTTGACGGAAGCATAACCTATTCCACCAATCCCGCCGATGTGCGCAAAAAAATAGAAGATTTGCACGACCTCAGAGAGGAAACTCTTTACAAGCGCGCCTTGCAGGGCCATAATCCCTCGGGGCAGGTGCTGACCATTGATGAGCAAGCGAGGTATGTACAGATTACGCCTATTTTTAACGAGCCGGCCTGCCACCATTGCCACGGCAGCTCCCAGAAAGTGCTCGGTGCCATGGCGGTTTTTCAGGATATATCAGCGCAGGTGAAGTACTTTAACCGCACCATGATTGCCAATGTCCTGGTTTCATTGACCGGCGGCTTTTTGTTGGCCTGCTGCCTCTTTTATTTTATCCGTCGCAGGGTGACCCTACGGGTGAATAGCCTTGCGGGCACCTCGGACAGTATTATCGCCGGGGATTTCAATGCCCGTTTTATAGCACACGGCAAAGACGAACTCGGCCACCTGGCGGAAAATCTCGACGTCATGCTGGAAAACCTGAAAAGTCTTGGTATAGCGCAAAGCGTGCTCCGCGGCATGAGCATCCCCTGCGTGATGTGCGGAACGGACGCGAAAATTACCTTCATCAACAGGCCGCTTATGGATTTGTTAGAGATAGAGGGAACCGATGGCGCCATGCTAGGTAAGGATGTGCACAAGCTTTTCTATAAAGAGGAGCCGTCGGAGAGCATGTTTCGCCGCGTGCTCGCGCAGGCCAGCGGCCCGATCAGCCGGGAAGAGCCTGTTTTAAGCGCCAAAGGGCAAAAATTGCATCTGCAGTTTAACCTTGCCGAAGTGCACACTGTGGAAGGCGAACAGATCGGCGCTTTCGCCACGGTCACGGATCTCACTGACATTATCAATACTGAAGAAGCCATCATGGCGCAGTCGGAAATGATTCGGCACGCGGCGGATCGCGCCGGGGAATTGACCAACGAGTTGACTAGGGCCTCCATCGCTTTGCACGCCGATATATCTCATACCCGTGAACAGGCCAACCAGCAACAATCACTGACTGATTCCGCTTCCGAGGCTGTAAACCAGATGAACCGCGTGCTGGAGGAAATGGTCGGCGAAGCTTCAGAAGCGGCCGCCAATGCAGAGGAAACTAAAAACAGCGCGTTGCGCGGCAAGGAACAAAGTTTGCGTGTGGCTGCCCGTATGCAGGAAATAGTGAACGCCACCTCCGGGCTGAAGGCGCACATGGAGCAATTGGGGGAAAAAACCGCTAATATTAGTAAAATTATGCAGCTTATTCAGGATATAGCCGATCAGACCAACCTGTTGGCCTTGAATGCGGCCATTGAAGCCGCCAGGGCCGGTGAGGTCGGCCGGGGTTTCGCGGTGGTGGCGGACGAGGTGCGCAAACTTGCGGAAAAAACCATGCAGGCCGTTGTGGATGTCGGGAATACCATCAGGGAGGTGCAGAAAGGCACCGAGGACAGCCTTACGGCCGTTTCTCAGACTGCTCAAAATGTGACCCAGGGAGCGGATTTGGTCGTGGAATCGGAAAAGGCCCTACAGCTTATCCTTGAATTGGCCGAGTCCGTGGCGGTTCAGATCAATGCCATTGCCGTGGCTACAAAAAAGCAATCCGAATCCAGCGAGAAAATTGGAAGTTTCACTGCGGACATAAAAAATTTGGCTACCCGGACGGCGGAGGGCTCGTTGAATTCAGAGAGCGCCATCACTACCCTAGATGATATTGCCGCCAGCCTGAACGCGGTGATTGAAAGCATGCACGCAAAGGAGAAAAATTGATGTATTCCGCCGCTCCGCCCCCCCGCGCATATTTTTTAAGTCCGTTGTCCATTGTGCTGGTTTTTGCATTGCTTGTTCCCGCGGCAAGTTTTTTGTTTTTAGCGCGAGACGCGGCTTGGGCCGCTGATTCCACGGCGACCTATATCGGTACTGCTGCCTGCCGGGAATGCCATGAACAGGAACATGATAATTTTGTCAGGTATTCGAAAAAGGCGCATTCAAACCAGAGTGTGATGAAGATGCGGCCCAAGCTCACCAAGGAAGAGCTGGAAGGATGTTATCATTGTCACACCACCGGATACGGGCAAAAGGGTGGTTTTGTAAGCTATGAAAGAACGCCGCAACTGGGTGATGTCGGATGCGAAACCTGCCACGGCCCTGGTTCCGAACACGCTGAGACCGGCGATACCGATGAGATTCGGCGTCAACCCACGGTTGAGAGTTGTCTGTTCTGCCATAATGCTGAACGCATCCAGAATTTCAATTTCAGGCCATTGCGATATAGCGGCGCACATTAGACTGCTGAAGATAGAGGATCTTTTTGCTATGGTAATGTAATAAAGGCTGTCGTGTATGTTTAGCAAAAGCTTTCAAAATTATTTTACCTATGGTGGTAATCTTATTTGAAGGCTCTAGACCATCAGGCAACCACCTGGTAGGCTAGAAACATGTTTGTAAACAGCAAGTTAAGTCGCTACAAAATTGGAAAAATTATCGAGTGTTTTTGCATAGACATTGATGCCACCAAAACCGCCTTGCTCCTGAAACTCAACAGAAAAATCGTGAATCGGTATTTCTTGGCCTTCAGACGCTTGATTCATGACTACCAACTATCACAAAAAGAGCAGATACTTGGTGTTGCTGAGGTTGACGAAAGTTTTTTCAGCCCTTTTTTGCAAGAATCCGTGTCCGCCCCGGCCCTCGCAAAAGGGGACGCTCAGACAGCCTGTTTTCGGCATTTATGAGCGCGGGGGATCATATTACTACAGTCAGCATTGGCGCCGCCGCCCAGGTACCCACCTAGGACAGCTCGTTTGATCACTTTATTGCCTAGGCCGACGCGGCTCTTTATCGCGCGAAAGAGACCAGCCGGAACAGAGTTGTTTTTAACAAGGGCGGCGGCGAGTAAAAATTTCGGTTTGGCGGTCTTGTCCTCTCCCATATCCGCGCCGGAGAAGGTCCGGGTTTCCTTTTAGGCATAATTTTATGTTCAAATGTTCAGATTTGCGCGAACGCTGGGCCGCTCCGCAAGGATACCGGGAAGTTTTGCGCGTGGGGCTGCCCTTGCTTGCCGGCATGGCCTCCACTACGGTGATGCAGTTTACCGATCGGCTTTTTTTAAGCCATTATTCATTGGAGACCATCGCAGCCGCCACCCCGGCCATGATGGCCTCCATGACCTTGCAGATGACCTTTTACGGGATTTGCAGCTACGCCTCCGTGCTGGCCGCGCAGTATACCGGGGCCAGGGCCTTTCAGCGGGTGGGGCCGGCCGTCTGGCAGGGTTTTTGGTGCGCCCTGCTCTGTTCCATTTTGCTTTTTGGGGCCTGTTTCATGGCTGATTTCATATTTAGCCTGGCTGGGCACGAGGAAGAGGTGCGCCTGCTGGAAGCGCAATATTTTATCGTACTTACCGGAGGCGCTTCTATTGCTTTGTTCAGCGCGGCGCTTTCCGCCTACTTTTTCGGCTTGGGGCGGCCCAAGCCGATCATGTGGGCGAATATCGTGTCGGCCCTGGTGAACATCCTGTTGGATTACATGCTGATATTTGGCAAGTTCGGCGCGCCGGAGTTGGGTATTATGGGTGCCGGCCTGGCTACGGTGGCCGGATGGCTGTCCACCCTGCTCATTCTGGCCGTTTTGGTTTTCAGGCCGGAAAATGATCGGATCTATCATGTATTGCGCGGTTGGCGGCCTGAGAGTGGGCTTTTTTTCCGGCTGCTGCGTTTTGGTTTGCCCGGCGGGGCGCAATTTTTCGTGGAGTTCATGGGCATGACCTGGTTCATGTTTGAACTTGGCCGCTTGGGTAAAATCGATATGGCGGCCAGCAACATCGTTTTCGCCATCAACAGTATCACCTTCATGCCCATGCTCGGCTTGAACATGGCCGTTTCCGCGCTAGCCGGCCAGGCGATGGGGCGGCGGAAACCCGTAGAGGCCGAAAAAGTCACCATGAGCGCCCTGCATCTGGCCTTTGCCTATATGATCTGCGGAGCGCTCCTGATTATCCTTTTTGCCGGAGAACTCATGGATGTTTTTCAGGGTTCCGCCGGTCATACCCTGGCGGATGATTTTGTCCAGGTGCGCGCCACCGGCATTATCCTGCTGTATTATGTGGCCCTGTATTCCGTGGTGGATGCCGCCAATCTGGTTTTTTTCGGCGCCCTCAAAGGTGTGGGCGATACCATGATGGAGATGAAAATTATTGTTTTTTGCGTGGCCGGGTGCCTATTGTTGCCTATGGGCATTTTGCGCCTTGGAGATTGGGTTTCGCTGCACAGGATTTGGATGGTTTTCACGGCCTATATTTTTGCCTTAGCCTTATGCGTGACTCTGCGCTTCCGCGGTCGCAAATGGCGCGAAATCAGGGTAATCGAGCAAACAAAGCAGGAAAGCGCCGGGATATGAGCAGCGCCTGTGTCTACTTGCGCCGCGGTTTTAGCAATCTTGCGAAAATTCCCAGGGCAAGGGCGTTTCTGTTTCCATGCCCATGAAGCGTATCCGGAAGTGATGCAGGTAAAGCGGCGCTTCTGGGTTCGGATTTTTATCAGGCGCGTACAGGTGATCCCCTACTATGGGAAAACCGGCCCAGGTCAGGTGCGCTCGGATCTGGTGCCTAGCCCCGCGTCGGATGAGCGTCCGCAACAGACTGACTGGCTCCTGGTGGCCAACGAAGTCCATAGTGGCCGGGGAGGACGGTTTTTCGGCTAGGGTGTGCCGGGTCCGATCTTCTTCCTTGTGCTCCAGCACCCTGGTTTTGCGGCGTGAATCCGTATCCAGGGCCTGCTCTAGGCGTAGGGATTCCGGGGCTTCTCCCCAGACCAGGGCATAGTAGTATTTTTCAATCCTTCCTTCTAGTTCAAGACGGCGGTAATCCTGTAGGGCTGCGCGGGAAAAGGCTCCCAGAAGCAGACCGGAGGTGGGCGCATCCAGGCGGTTGCAGAGCAGAGGCGCATTTTCCGGGAGCGGCTGGCCTGAATAGCCTGTAAAATCGGCGGCCAGGCGCGGCCAGAGGGACTCCAGGCAGGCTTCGGCGCTGCCGTTCAAACCCCCGGCCAAGCGGGCGCTGGGGAGTCCGGCGGGTTTGCTGAAGGCGCAATATCCGCCATTGGCCCAAACTAGGCGAAAACCTTCCGGCGGCGTGTTCAGGGGCTCCTGTGACCAGGAGATGTTTTGCCCTGGCCGCAGACGTTCGCCGGGCCGGACGATTTTTCCGTCAACCCTGACCCGGCCTGAGGAGCAGAGGCGGCGGCGGCCCCGCAACCCGAGTTCGGGAAAGATCGCGGTCAAAAACGCATCCAGCCTTTGTCCACCCTCTGCCGGTCCGGCCACGCCGTTGCCTCCCTCCCGAGCGGGGATGGAAGAATTTTTATCCATGCCGGTATGCTCCTTCAGCCGGGAGTCGGACGGTTCACGGCAGGTAAAGCCGCCAGCTAAAATCCCCCTGTTGTAAAATACGGGCAGGGTTCAAGCGGTCCAGGAACGGAGTGAGGATCCTGGACATGCGGGAATAATGATCCATGACCACGGCTACCGGCCGTCCGGATTCCATCTGTTCATGGATCAGCTCCATTACCTCGGTTTCGCTGCCCAGGCATCGGCCTTGGGCTTCAGGCCATTGTAGTCCATAAGCCAATTCGCCTCTGCCCAGGGCAAAGATCAGATCATTCCGGCGATAATGCCAGGAGGAGGCTACCAGGCTTGGGCGGTCCGTGAGAATGAAGGCTTCTGGCGGCGTCAGGGAGACGGCTTCTTCCAGGAGCACGGAAGGGGACTTGCGCTGGATTATGATGGAGGGCAAACCATAAAAAGGGACCAGAAAGAGCAGGAGGCAGGGCAGGGCATAGCGGGCCAGGGCGGCAAGACGGCTACTGCTGGCCCGCAGATGGGAAGCGGCCTGGTAAAAGCCGGCGGCCGCGAGAATTATGCCAGTCGCGGCCAGCCAGGTCCTGGGATCCCGCTTGAGTTCCTCAAGCAGTAGGGGGTTATCAAGAAAGAGTGGTCCGAAAACAATGGTTGCCGGAACCAGGGCGCAGAAGAACAAGGCGCAAGTTTTTGCTGCCCGGCTGAAATCCGTGGGAGCGTCGAAGATGGCTTCAGTCAGCAGGATGGCCAAAGGCGCGAAACAAGGCAGGATATAGGTGGCGATTTTTCCGCCGCAGGCGGAAAAGAACAGCAATGGTATTACGAACCAGGCCAGGCAGTACCGGTTCAGGGAATCGCGCGTGCGGATTTTGTCCAGAATTCTCTTGGAGGCATGAGGCAAAAAAAAGGTCCAGGGCAGGGCGCCGGCCGCCAGGACAGGCAGGTAATACCAGAATGGCTCTTTATGTTGGCCGCCGCTGGGGCCCAGGAAACGCTGCACATGCTCTACCCAGAAGAAATAATTCCAGAACTCCGGGTTGTGCGTGTGCAGAACCAGGGCCGTCGGCAGGGCGGCCAGGATGGCGAACAGCAGAGTTGTGAGGCAGGAAACGAGATGCTTGCCAAGAAGGCGTTGCCAGGGCAGCCAGATGGCCAAGCTTAGCATGGGGATGGCCAGGGCGGTGAAACCTTTGGTCAAAAAGGCGGCGGCGCAGGAAGAACCGGCCAGGAGCAGCCGGGCCATTCGTGGAAGTCCTGGCGGGCTTTCCGTGGCCAGGAAAAAAGCGCATAAACTGAGCGTTACGAAGAAGGAAAAGAGCGAATCCAGGGTGGCAAAGGTGCCGATGCCGAAAACTTGCACAAAGCTTAGGTAAATGACGGCCGCTCCCAGGGCCTTGGACGGATCGCCACGGTGGGCGCGTAACATCAGAAAAATAGCCAAGGCCGAAGCTCCGGCGGCCAGGGCCGCGGGCAAACGCGCCGCCAGGGGATGATGCCCGAATAACGAGATTGAAGCAGCGCCCAGCCAGTATCCCAAGGGTGGTTTTTCATAATAGCGCAACCCGGCCAAACGTAGTTCCAGCCAGTTGCCGCCGTCGGCCATTTCTCGTGGGATCTCGGCATAGCGGGTTTCATCCGGCTCAAAAAGCGGGCGCTGGCCCAGGGGCAGGATATAGACCAGAAGAAAACACAGGAGCAAAAGCGTGTAAGGGCGTCCGGGACCGCTTGAGGTCGTGGGCGTGGTCACTGGGGCTACTCTCCCTGGAAGGCCATCAGTCCGTCTCGGCCGGGGAAAGAGCGCATGCTCAGGTCGGCGCTTTTCAGGTTGCCGGCGGCAGCCAGGATTTCGTCCAGGCGGGCGAAGCCGATGCCGCGTTCGCGGGTCAGGCGTAGAAAATTTTCGAACAAACCGGCCTTGGCCATGCCTTCCACTTCGGCGTGGATGCACAGCACATTAAGGGCTTCCGGGCGGAAGAGATCCAGGAGTCTCTGGTTGTAATCGGCATCGCTGATGCCGTTTCGTCCGAGTATTTCATCATAGGTGGGTAGGGTGACCGGAACTTGGGGAGCCTGAGGGGACGCTCCGTTCAGGCGGGGGTTGAAACAGTCCGTCCCCCGGCAGTCGCTGTTATATTTAAAGGGAAAAGCACTCTTGGCCGCCACCACCATCTCTGGGGCGCGCCAGGCCGGGGCCGCCGAACAGGAGGGCGGCTGCCCGATTATTTCTGTCAACCGCTGAAAACCCATGGCCAGTTCTTCAGCGGCCGCTCCGGGTTGTTCCAGGTCCATGCTTTGCCATTTGTGGTGATCCCAGGCGTGCAGGCCCACTTCATGCCCGGCGGCCAGAGTTTGGCGTATAGGTTCAGCCGCCTTCAGGCCTATATCCGGCCCCTGGCCGATGAGCCCGCAGCGCAGGATGCTCCAGCCATACAGGGACGGGGCATTGGTGCGGAGCATTTTCCAGAGAAAGGCCGGCTTTAGGAGACGCCGGAGGTGCCGTCCCATGTTGTCCGGACCCACGGAAAAGAAAAAACTGGCCCTGACGCCGAAACGGTCCAGGATGGACAAGAGTCTCGGCACGCCAAGGCGTGTGCCGCGTAAAGTATCCACATCCACTCGCAGTCCGGCCAACATCAGTTATCCTTAGGATAACCCGAGATGATCGCGCAGGAAGAAATCCAGGGTGGCCTCCACCGCGATCTTGGGATCCACCTTTGGACACCAGTCCAGAAGGCGGGCGGCCTTGGCGATATTGGGCCGCCGATGCAGCACATCCTGGTAGCCTTTGCCATAGTAAACCGTGCCCTCCATTGGGCATAGGCCGGCAAAGGGCGGAAAATGCCGGCGCAGGGGATGGCGTTCGAAGGCGGCCACCAGGATTTCGGCCAATTCCCTGATGCTGAGTTCGCCATCCGGGTTGCCGATGTTGAAGATGGCGCCGTCGCCGGCGTTATTACGGTTGATGATGATGCGGTACAGGGCGTCCACCCCGTCTTCAACCGAGGTGAAACAGCGTTTTTGCTCACCGCCGTCAATGAGCAGGATGGGCGTGCCTTCCACCAGGTTCAGGATCATCTGGGTAATGACCCTGGAACTTCCGATACGGGCGGAATCCAGGCGATCCAGCCGGGGGCCGATCCAGTTGAAGGGACGGAAGATGGAGAAACGCAGACCGCGTTGCGCCCCGTAAGCCCAGATCACCCTGTCCAGCAGTTGTTTGCTGGCGGCATAGATCCAGCGCTGGTTGCGGATGGGTCCGACTATCAGGCGGGAATTATCTTCATCGAATTCCGGTTCGTCACACATGCCGTAAACTTCGGAGGTGGAAGGGAAGATGATGCGTTTGCCGTACTCCGCGCAATAACGCAGAACCCGGAGATTTTCCTCGAAATCCAGTTCAAAGACCCGCAGGGGGTTGCGCACATACTCTATGGGCGTGGCAATGGCCACCAGAGGCAGGATGATATCCGCCTTGCTTATTTCATAGCGGATGGTCTCGCGGTGGATGGTGATGTCGCCGTCGGTGAAATGAAAGCGGGGGTGGGAGAGAAAGCGGGTGATTTGATCGTTTTGCCTATCAATGCCGTGCACTTCAAAACGGTCGTCGGCCAGGAGGCGTTCTCCCAGGGCGTTGCCGATGAAGCCGTTGACCCCCAGGATTAATACCCTGGTTTTATGGCTGGAGGGGCTGGGAATCTGGAGGCGCATGCCTGGCTGCAAATTGATGCCGGCGGCCAGTTGCCCGCCGCTCACGGCCACGCCGTTTTCCTCCTGTCCTAGGGTTATGCGCAGGATACCCTCTCCGGCGGCGATTTCCAGGGGAGATATGCCGAGCACGGTTCCGGGTTTTTCTTCATTTTCGCCGGGGACGGCGGGTCTGGCGAAAGCTTCCCAGATGAGGATCTTGCGTCCTCCGGCATAACTGAAAGCGCCCGGATAGGGCCGGGTGACCGCCCGGACCAGGTTGGCCAGTTTTTCCGCCGGGTTCGTCCAGTCAATCAGGCCATCCTGTGCGCTACGGCCGCCAAAATAGCTGGCCTGGCGTTCATCTTGGGTTATCCTGGGCGGGTGGCCTTGGGCGATGGCCTTCAGGAGCGGAGGGAGAAAGGCCAGCACGGCGGCGGTCATCTTTTCGTTCAGACTACGAGCCGTATCTTGGGGATCGATGGGCAGGGGCATTTGTCCGACGATATCCCCGGCATCCGGTTTAGCGGTCATGTAGTGCAGGGTCAGGCCGGTTTCTTTTTCACCGTGGATCAGCGCCCAGTTGATTGGGCAACGCCCGCGGTATTTGGGGAGAAGCGAGCCGTGCAGGTTGAAGGCTCCCAACGGTGCTATGGATAAAAGAGGTTCCCTGATGATCTTGCGGTAATAAAAGGAAAAGAGCGCATCCGGGGTTAGGGCGCGGATCCTTTCCACCCACAGGGGGTGGTTCACATCTTCGGGGGCGTGAACTTCCAGGTTATGCGCGGCCGCGTATTCGGCCACGGAAGCAAACCAGGCGTTTTCCCCGGGATTATCCCGGTGGGTGAAGACCGCTCCGATCTCCACTCCCGAGGCGAGCAAGGTTTCCAGGGCGGCCCGTCCGATGTTGTTATAAGCGAAAACCACGGCTTTCATGTTTTAGCCTTTGGACGCGCCCGTTTATTTTCGGGGTTGTTGCGGATTATTTTTTTGACGATATACAAAGGCCGACCTCTGGCGGTGTTATAGAGCCGGGCCAGGTATTCGCCCACGATGCCTATGCCGATATAGAGACCGCCAAGCAGGATGAAGGCCAGAGAAAAGAGGGTGAAGGTGCCGTCGACGGCCCAGGCGGCTCCGTAGATCAGGCGTCCCGCGAAGATGGTCAGTCCGGCGGAAAAGCCGATGAGACTGAGCAGGATGCCTATCAGGCTGGTCAGGCGCAGGGGGAAGGTGGACATGCCGGTCAGGAGGTCCAGATAGAGGCTGATCAGGCGGAAAAGATTGTATTTGGAATCCCCGGCCTGACGCGGGGCGTGTTCCACTTCGATTTCCACCGGGTTGCCGGCGAAAGAGCCGGCCAGCAGGGGAATAAAACGCGTGGCTTCCCGGCAGTCCAGAAGGGCTTGGACCACCTGACGGCTGTAAGCGCGGAGCATGCAGCCATAGTCGCGCATGTCCGTCTTGGTGGCCAGTCTGACCATCTTGTTGACCAGGAGAGAGGCGTTTTTGCGAAAAAAGTTGTCCTGGCGGTTTCGGCGCACGGTACCAACCATGTCATGCCCCTGGAGGATTTTTTCCACCAGGCGGGGAATTTCTTCCGGGGGGTTTTGCAGGTCCGCGTCCAGGGTTACCACGGCCTCGCCCTGGGTTTGGGCGAAGCCGGCCATGATGGCCGCGTGTTGGCCGTAATTGCGGTTGAGAAAGACCCCGGCGATTTCAAGATGTAGGGCGCTTTGTTCTTCAATGATGCTTCTGGAGGCATCATGGCTACCGTCATCCACCAGGATGATTTCAAAAGGCATGTTAATGGAACGGCAGGTCTCCAGGCAACGCCGGAGGAGTTCATGCAGGTTTTTTTCTTCGTTGAAAACCGGTATGACCAGCGAGATTTTCATTATGCCTTCCTCAGAGCGTCTTTGATGGCCGTGATGACATCGGCCAGGTCGTCTTCCGTCATGCAAGGAAACAGGGGCAGGGATAGGATGCGTTCGGAGTTCCATTCCGTATGTGGAAGTTCCGGCCGGATTTTTTCTGTTTGTCTGTACCAGCGATGCGTGTGCGCGGCCAGGAAATGCAGGCCGGAGCCGATATTGCGCCGTTTGAGCCGTTCCATGAATTCATCACGGCTTAATCCGTCTTTGATCAGGCGCACTATGAAAAGATGCCAGGCATGGGTATGCGGCCAGTTCGGCTGGGTGAGCGGCTTGAGTTCAGGAATGGAGGAGAGTTTTTCCAGATATAAGCCGGCCAGTTCCCTTCGCCGGGCGTTCATTTCCTCCAGCCGGGCCAGTTGGCTGCGGCCTAAGGCCGCGGCTATGTCCGTGAGATTGTATTTGTAGCCCGGTTCCCAAACTTGGGCTTGGGGAAGACGTCCTTGCTGGTTCCGGTTGAAGGCGTCCTGTCCCAGGCCGTGAAATTTAAGGCGGCGCAGGCGTTCCAGCAAATCTTCGTCCGGGGAGCTGATGATCCCGCCTTCGCCGGTGGTGATGTTTTTGATGGGATGAAAGGAAAAAATGGCTGTGCCCCCGGAGCCTATAGGTTCCCCCCGGTAGGTCGCGCCCACGGCATGGGCAGCGTCTTCAATCAGAGGAATTTGTCTTTTGTGGCCCATGGCGCGCAGAGGAGCAAGATCCAGAGGAGCTCCGGCGAAATGTACCGGGATGATCGCCTTGGTGCGTTCGTTGATCAGGGGTTCCACCAGTTCTGCGCTGGTCATGAGGTTGTCTTTATCCACTTCCGCCCAGACCGGTTGGGCCCCGGCCAGCGTAATGAGATTGGGGGTGGAGACCCAGGTCATGGAAGGGGTGATTACCTCATCCCCAGGCCCGATGCCCAGGGCCTTGAGCGCGATGTGCATCCCGCCGGTGGCCGAGGCCACGGCCACCGCGCCGGACGCGCCCATGAGGGAGGCGAATTCTTTTTCCAGCTCCAGGCATTCGCCCCCGGTGGTAATCCATTTGGAGCGGAGCACGGAGGTGACGGCAGCGATGTCCTCTTCGGAGATCAACGGTTGGGAAAAGGGAAGAAATTGTTTACGCATAAGGGATTCGGCCGGGTAAAACTGTTTTTGCAATAAGAAATGCCTTCAGGCAGGAAAAACAAAGCTGAAAATAATACCCCAGTTATGCCAGCAACGCAAGAGCCTAAAGCCTTGCGCTGAAGTTGCGCCTTTACAGGACCGATTTTGCCGGATACATTCTTTTCATGGATGTAATCGGGACGGCGGCTTTGGATTGTGGGGCGGTGGTGTTGGCAGCCGGCAAGGGGACACGCATGTGTTCCGCCAAGCCCAAAGTATTGCACGAGCTTCTGGGTGAACCCATGTTGGGCTTGGTGTTGGAGGCGTTGACGCCGTTTTTCGGTACGCGCCTCTGGACGGTGATCGGGCATGGGGCCGGGGAAGTGCGCGCCGCCTTCCCGGATATGTCAGCTTCTTTTGTGCTGCAGGCTGAACAATTGGGAACCGGACATGCCCTGCAGACGGCTTGGCCGCATCTGGAGCAGGCAGGATTGGCTTACGCGTTGGTGGTCAACGGGGATGTTCCCCTGTTGGAAGCCGTCCAGATCCGTGATTTGCTGGAAAGTAGCCGCCGCGAGGAAGCGGATCTGGCGTTTCTCACGCTCACCTTGCGGGAGCCGGGAGCTTTGGGCCGGGTATTGCGCCGGGAAGGGCGGGTGCTGGCGGTTGCCGAGGCCAAAGAATACAGCCGGGCGGAACATGGCCCGGATAACGGCGAGGTCAATGCCGGGGTGTACTGTCTGCGCTTGTCTTCTATTGGGCCTTTGCTTGGCCGTTTGCTTAACCATAATAAGGGCGGCGAATACTACATTACGGATCTGATAGGCATGGCGGCGGCTGACGGCTTACGGGTGTTCGGTTTTAATCGGGGAGAGGATTTTTCCCTTTTGGGCGTGAATGATCCTGGGGAATTGTTCCAGACCGAGGAATTTTTGCGGGCCGCTCTGGTGCGGGAGTGGCAAGGCCGTGGCACGATTATTCGCAACCCTGGAATGGTGCGTATTGGTCCAAGGGCGCGGTTGTTTCCGGGCGTGGATCTTACCGGCCCCTGTGAAATTTATGGCCGCAGCCGTATTGGGGCGGGCGTCCGTATTGATTCTCATTGCTGGATTACGGATTCGGATCTTGGAGAAGGGGCTTGGTTGCGTTCATTTTGCCATTTGGAAGGGGCGGAAGTCGGGGCGGGTTGCGGGGTTGGACCTTTCGCTCGTCTGCGTCCGGGCGCGGTCTTGGAAGAAGAGGCGCATGTGGGTAATTTTGTGGAATTGAAAAAAGCGCGTCTGGGCAAAGGCGCCAAGGCCGGACACCTGAGTTATCTGGGAGATGCCGAGGTGGGCGCCGGAGCCAATATCGGTGCCGGGACCATTACCTGTAACTATGACGGGAAACATAAACACAAGACCAAGATCGGCGAAGCAGCTTTTATCGGTTCCAATACCGCCTTGGTCGCCCCGGTTACGGTGGGTGAGGGCGCCTTGGTGGGCGCGGGGTCGGTGATTACCCGCGATGTGCCGGAACGTGCCCTGGCTGTGGCCCGAGGCTTGCAGAGCAATCTGGCCGGGAAGAGGAAAGCTGAAAAACGCGGCGCCGGGAAAAACGGGGAGATGGAATAATCGTAACGGGCATACCCCTTGCATTATTTTGACTATCAAGGTAATATATTTATGGAGATACTTGAGGTTCTTGAAAACAAGGTTAAAGAATTGCTTAATGAAGTTTCCGTTCTCCGGAAGCGCAACCGTGAATTGGAAAGCCGTCTGAGTCAGGCTGGAGAAGGAGAGGGTGCCGAGCGTACGGCTGAATTGGTTCAAGCCCTGGAAAAAGAACGGAAACTCCGAGGTGACGTTTTAAGACGGGTCGAGATTTTGGTCAGCTATCTGGAAGAGCATAACAGCGCGGGTTGAACATGCAAACCTATTCTTTGGATGTGCTTGGGCTGGATATATCTTTTAAGGCTGATGCCGATCCGGACAGGTTGGAGCAGGCGAAGCTGATGCTTGAGGACAGATTCGCTGTTTTGAAGCAGCATGGAAGGAACATTGCCAAAGAGAGGCTTCTGACTTTTCTGGCGTTGGCCTTGGCGGATGACCTGATTGAATCTCAGGACGAACTCGCGAAAACCTCCCGGAAAATTCAGAGGATTTTGGAACAAATAGATAGCAACGTGATGTATAAATCATGTTAAATTTGCTTGACCCCTGGGGTGTTTGTGTTTGCGGCTCACCGCGGCCTCACAAGCACAATAGTTGGAGATGAAGACGATTACCGGTGTGTGCGCCTCAAGCCAGGTGAACCTTAAGGTAATGCGAATTCTCCGCCGTGGGATATAGGTCCTGCGGAGAGACCCATACACGGCTCCCCGGGGCGGCGAGCAAAATCTAAATAACCAGAATGTTCGGATTTGGTAAACCTTCCATGCGCCTCAACGTGTGGGAGGTTTCTTATTTTTTGATTTCGGTCGGCGCGAGCGGCCGGTTTTATCCCCGTTGTGGAACGCGGGTTATATTATAGAGAGGCAGCCTGTGGTAAATTTCACGTTATATCTCGTACCGGTATTGGCGTTGGGCATTCTTGCGGGGTTTCTTCTGCATAGGTTCCTGGGGTCCAGGCAGTTGGGAAACGCGCGGGATCTTTCCAGGCGTATTCTTGAAGAGGCCCGTAAGGAGGCGGCCGCCCAAAAAAAGGAGATCCTCATCCAGGGGCGTGACGAAGTCCTGGAGTATCAACGCAAGACTGAACAAGAAATGAAGGAGCTGGAACGCGAACTCATGGTTAAGGACCGCCGTTTGCAGGATTTCAGCGAAAAGTTGGATGAACGTGCCCAGAAAACCACGGACAAGGAACATGAAATCGTGGTTATGGAAAAAGAACTGGTCATGCGCGAGCGTAAACTGGAGGAAGCTGGCGAATTGCTACAGAATAAATTGCGAGAGGAAGAGAGCAAGCTTCAGGAGATTTCCGGCCTGACCGCCGAGGAAGCCAAAAAGATGCTGTTTCTGGAAATCGAAGACAAAACCAGGCATGAAGCGGCCAAAATGATGCGCATGATCGAGACCGAGGCCAGGGAGGGCGCGGATCGCAAGGCCAAGGAGATTATCGCCACCGCGGTGCAGCGTTACGCCGGGGATTATGTCGGGGAACAGACCGTCACCACCGTAACTTTGCCGAGCGAGGAGATGAAAGGGAGGATTATCGGCCGGGAGGGCCGGAACATCCGTACTCTGGAAGCGGCCACCGGAGTGGATCTGATAATTGACGACACTCCGGAGACTGTTATTCTCTCCGCCTATAACCCGCTACGGCGCCAGATTGCCAAGTTGTCCTTGGAGCGCTTGATTCAGGACGGGCGTATTCATCCGGCCCGCATTGAGGATATAGTGAAAAAAGTCGAGCAGGAGCTGGAGGTGCAGATTAAGGAAGTGGGCGAACAGGCTACCTTTGACGCCGGGGTACACGGCATTCATCCGGATATAGTCCGCCTGCTGGGACAGTTGAAATACCGTACCAGTTTTGCCCAGAATGTATTGCAGCATGCCCTGGAGGTGGCCTCCCTTTGCGGAATAATGGCTGCGGAATTGGGGCAGGATATAAAAAAAGCCAAGCGGGCCGGTCTGTTGCATGATCTGGGCAAGGCCGTGGATCATGAGGTGGAAGGGCCGCATGCTTCCATTGGAGCGGATATCGCCAAGAAATACGGTGAAAGTAAAGAAATTATTCATGCCATTGCCGCGCATCACGAGGATACCCCCCCTACATCCATCCTGGCTGTGCTGGTGCAGGCCGCAGATAGTCTTTCTGGCGCCAGGCCTGGAGCGCGCAAAGAACTTCTGGAAAATTACGTAAAACGCCTTGAGGACCTTGAAGGTATCGCAGATAGTTTTGAAGGCGTGTCCAAGGCCTATGCCATACAGGCCGGACGCGAGGTCAGGGTGATGGTCAATTCCGAGTCCGTGGATGATGACAGCACTTATATGCTTTGCAAGGATATTACGGATAAGATTGAACGCAATTTGACCTATCCGGGACAGATTCGCGTGACGGTTATTCGTGAAAGACGGGCGGTGGGGTATGCTAAATAAGTGTATTATCCGTTTTAATGAAAAGTATCTTAAAAATTTTTGTTAAGATGCTTTTAATTTTTTTTATATTGACGTATATAGCCAGCTAGCGTTTTTATATTATGCTCGTGCGTAAATATTATAGGCATGGCGAGCCATGCGGGAGGGAATTCATGCAGGATTATTTAAAAGAAGCGTTGGAAATTGTTAAGGCCCAAGCCAGCGTGAGAACAATGACTGAAGATGAACTCGCGTCCATGTTGCAAAAATTGACCAGGGACATTCGCGGCATCAGTGAAAGTCTGCCGTCCGAGCAAGGGGACGGGGCGACTCTTGAAGGAGCGGCCATTGATCCGGCCAAGGCGGTGCGGGAAAAGAGCATCATATGCGCCGTATGCGGACGTTCTTTCAAGTTGTTGTCCAGAAAGCACCTTGCCTCTCATGGCCTTACCCCGGAAGAATACCGGGAAAAATTCGGCTATAAGAAGGACACTTCCCTGGCCTGCAAGTCTTTACAGCGTGAACGCCGCAAAAAGATGCGCGAAATGAAACTGTGGGAACGGAGAGCCCGCCCGGCGGCTAAGGCCAAGAAACAGCCCAAGGCTTAATTTCAGACTTTTTCAGATTAAGGGGCCGCTTCCGCTATACGGAGGCGGCCCTTGTTCGGAGATAAGGTTTTATAGGATAATTAGAACCGGTAAGTGAATCCCATGCTGATCACCGGGTAGTAGCTCATCCACTTCACATAGCTGTCCATGTCGTCTTTTTCTTTATTAATATAGCTACGCACTTCATCGCGAAATTCCTGGGGGATGTCGTTGTGGTAGTGGGGGGTTATGTCAATCGTGGGTTTACTGAAGATTATCCCCAAGCTGGTGCTGAAATTGATGGCGCTGTGTCGTCCTTCTTCCGTGCCCCAGCCTATGCCCAGGTAAGGGGCGACTTTTTTCCATTTGATCTCCATTTCTGCCCAACCGATGGTCTTCGCGTCGAGGTCGCCTGGGTCAATATGCCAGTCGGCGGGGATGTCTTTGATAGTATAGATTTTGCCTCCGAAGTTAATTTCAGTCGGCGTATTTTTGTTTGCCCTGGCCGTGGCTCTGAGGTCATGCCGCAGGTAATAGAGGCCGCCGCTTATCCGGAAGCGTCCGGCAAAGGGGTGGAAATCAGCCAGCAGCCCCAAGTTATATTGATGGGCCGTGACGTCGATGTCCGCCGCGTCAAGGCGGTCAGCCGCCTTGTCTCCGGCCCACTTAAAGATGCCCCCATTGGGAAAGAAATTGCCGTTCAGGCGGAGCTTGAAGAGATTGTTGACTTGGTAGCCCAAGTTCAATCCCAGTCCCATGGTGCCCACATCCGCGCCCGTAAATATGTCTCCGGCCCTGGCGATATTTGTGCCGGCCAGCAGAATCATCATCAGTAAGGCCGGGAGTAATTTTTTCATAATCCGCTCTCCTTTAGGCCTGGAGGCCAGTTGTCCCCGCGTGGGGGTGACAGGTTAACGATATTCCGCTGGACTGAACATGTTAAGATAGACAAGGCTTTTATGCGCCGTATGGGTCGATGCGGGGCCGTCCCGGCGTATCTTCGCGACCTTTGAGTCTTTCGCGTTTGGGGCGGTCTTGCCGGCGGCATTGCGGGCCACGGTCATCATCAGCTTGAGCCGGTTGACCTGATTTACTTCGCTCACTCCGGGGTCATAGTCAATAGCGCTGATGTTGGCCTGGGGATATTTTTCTTTAAGGGCTTTGAGCATGCCGCGCCCGGTAATATGGTTGGGCAGACAGGCGAATGGCTGCACGCAGACAATGTTGTTCGCGCCATGTTCCAGGAGTTCCATCATTTCGCCGGCCAGGAGCCAGCCTTCGCCGGATTGGTTGCCTAGGGAAACCATGCTGGAGGCCAGTTTAGCCAGTTTGCGGATATGGATGGGCAGACCGAAGAGGGGGCTTTTCCGTAGGCGTTCGCGTACGCTCTCGCGCATCCATTCCATCAGGGTGGTGGCGGTATGGAAGCCCAGGGTGCTTTTCAGGTCTCGTCCGTAATGTTCGTGGTCAAAGTGGGTGCCGTAAGTGCAGTAAAGGAAGAAATCCAGCAGGTCCGGCACCATCGCTTCCCCGCCCTCGGCCTCGATTTTGTCCACTAGGTAATTGTTGGCTTCCGGGTGAAATTTGACCAGGATTTCGCCAACCACGCCCACTCTGGGCTTGCGCGCGCCATGGATGGGCAGGCGTTCGTAGTCGTCGACAATGGCGTTGACCAGTTCCCGGAATTCTTCCATTTTGCTCGGTCCGGACAGGGATTCCCGGCAGATTTGGTCCCATTTGGCGTATAAGGCATTGGCCGATCCTTCCTCCACCTCGTAAGGACGCATCCTGTAAAGGCAGCGCATCAGCAGATCGCCATATAGGATGGCCTGGACGGCTTTTTTGAGTAGGCGGAAGCTGTAGGTGAATCCGGGGTTGTCTTCCAACCCCAAGGCGTTCATGGAAATTACCGGCAAATGGTCACAGCCCATATCATGCAAGGCCTTGCGAATAAGGGCGATGTAATTGGTGGCTCGGCACTGGCCGCCGGTCTGGGAAATGATCATGGCGGTTCGGTCCAGGTCATAACGCCCGCTGGCGACCGCCTCGATTAGCTGCCCCGCTACCATGATGCAGGGGTAGCAGGCGTCATTGTGTACATATTTCAGCCCGTACTCCAGTGCGGTTTTTCCGGGAGCGTCCAGAATGACCATGTTGTAGCCCTCGGAGCGGAAGGCTGGGGCCAGCAGGGAAAAATGGATTGGAGACATCTGGGGAGCGAGAATGGTGTATGTCTCGCGCATGTGCGGCATAAAAGGCGCGGAGCGGGGAACGGGGATTTTGTTCAAGGGCTGAGGCGGGATTGCCAGATTGGTCCGTTCGTCCAAAGCGGCCTTGAGTGAGCGGATGCGGATGCGCGCCGCTCCCAAGTTGTCGCCTTCGTCAATTTTAATCAGGGTATAGATTTTGTTCTCGGCTTGCAGGATTTCATCCACTTGGTCCACTGTCAGCGCGTCCAGGCCGCAACCGAAGGAGGTGAGTTGCACCAAGTCCAGGTGCGGAGTGGTCACGACCAAGGCGGCGGCGGCATATAGCCTGGAGTGGTAGCTCCATTGATCCACTACCCGTAATTTTTCCTTGATGCGCGGCGCGCCCAGGTGCGCCACGCTGTCTTCCGTCAGAACGGCGAGGCCTTCTTCCAGGATAATTTTGTCGATGCCGTGGTTTATGCCCGGGTCGATGTGGTAGGGACGGCCGGACAGCACTATGCCCTTTTGTCCGGATTGCTGTAGCCGTTTCAGCACGTCCTGTCCTTTGGCCTGGATGTCTTTTCTGGCTTTTTCCAATTCATTCCAGGCCGCGTCGATGGCACCGGCGATTTCTTTGGCGCTTATGCCGTCGGAGCGGAACTCCTTGCTGAGGACTTTGCGTAGGGATCGTCGATCCGCCAGATTCAGAAAGGGATTATGGAATTTAATGCCGCCGTCCTTGACGCGATTAACATTAAAACGGATGACTTCCGGATAGCAGGCCACCACCGGGCAATTGAAGTGGTTGTCGGAATGGTCGAATTCTTTCCATTCATAGGTGACGGATGGGAAAAAAATTCGATCTGCCTTGCGGGAAATAAGATATTCAATGTGTCCGTGCACCAGTTTGGCCGGATAGCAGACCGATTCCGAAGGGATGCTCTCCAGTCCGAGTTTGTAGAGCTTGTCGTTGGAACGTGCGGACAGGATCACCCGGAAGCCCAATTCCGTAAAGAAAGTATGCCAGAAGGGATAATTGTCGAACTGGTTCAGGACGCGGGGGATACCGACGGTCCCTCGTTTGGCTCGCGCTTCGTCCAGCGGTTTATAGTTGAACATGCGTTCCATTTTATAGGCATATAAATTGGGGAGTTCATGCCGCCGTGTTTTTTCTTGGGCGCCTTTTTCACAGCGGTTGCCGGAGATAAATCTGCGCCCGTCATTGAAGGTATTGATGAGTATGCGGCATTGGTTGCTGCATTGGCGGCAGTTATCCGGTTTTTTTTCCACGGTGAAGGCGGCCAGTTCCTCTGGCCGGATAAAGTGGGAGTTTTGTCCGGGGTGATGGCGTTCATGAGCGATTAAGGCCGCCCCATAAGCCCCCATGAGTCCGGCTATATCCATGCGCACTACCTGACGCCCGGTGAGCAGCTCAAAGGCGCGCAGAACCGCCTCATTATAAAAGGCCCCGCCTTGCACGATGATTTTTTCCGGCAGGTCATCAAGGCGGCGCAGGCGGATTACCTTATACAAGGCGTTGCGGATTACCGCGTAAGACAGGCCGGCGGAGATATCCGCCACATCGGCGCCTTCTTTCTGGGCCTGCTTGACCATGGAGTTCATGAACACGGTGCAGCGTGTTCCAAGGTCCACTGGGTGGACAGCGCTGAGGGCCATGTGGGCGAAATCGGCCACTTCCATCTGTAACGAACGGGAAAAGGTCTCTATGAAAGAACCGCAACCGGCCGAACAGGCCTCGTTGAGCGAAATGCTGTGTATGGCCCCTTTGCGGATATTTAGGCATTTCATGTCCTGGCCGCCGATGTCTAGGATGAATTCCACGCCCGGCAGGGTATTTTCCGAGGCCTTGTAATGGGCCACGGTTTCCACTTCACCGTAATCGGCCTTAAAGGCGGCCTGGATCAGTTTTTCACCGTAGCCCGTGGCCGTGACCCCGCCCAGGATAGCTGAGGCGGGCAGCCTGGAATAAAAATCCCGGATCATCTCCAGCACAACACTCACTGGGTTGCCCTTGTTTCCGCTGTAAAAGCTGTACAGGAGCTCATTGTCTTCGCCAAGGGCCACGGCCTTGGTGGTAGTGGATCCGGAGTCAATGCCCAGGAAGACCTTACCGGCATAGGCGTCAATCCCGCCACGCCTGGCCGTGGCCTGGGCGTGGCGGGCGCGGAAAGCGGCCAGTTCTCCGGCATCGGCGAAGAGCGGGGGCAGCAGGTTGATTTCGGAAAGGGTGTGGCCGGGGCTGTTTTCAAGGCGCAAGATAAGCTCTGAAAGATGGATGGGGGGTTGCCCGGGGCGGGCCAGCAGCGCGGCCCCCATGGCCACAAAGAGCTTGGCGTCTTTCGGGAAGATGATTTCGTCCTCTTTGAGCTTCAGGGTTTTGATGAAGAGGACGCGCAGCATGGAAAGAAAATTGAGCGGCCCGCCGAGAAAGGCCACCCGGCCGTGAATGGGTTTGCCGCAGGCCAGCCCGCTGATGGTTTGGTTGACAATGGCCTGAAGGATTGAGGCGGCGATATCTTCTTTGGAGGCCCCTTCATTGATTAGCGGCTGGATGTCGGTTTTGGCGAAGACCCCGCAACGCGAGGCGATGGGGTAGATGGTCCTGTGTTGTTCGGCCAGGCGGTTCAATCCCTCGGCATCGGTTTCTAGCAGGGTGGCCATCTGGTCGATGAAGGCCCCGGTGCCGCCGGCGCAACTGTTATTCATGCGCTGGTCCACGCCGTGCTTGTCGAAATATGTTATTTTGGCGTCTTCTCCGCCGAGTTCGATGGCGACATCGGTTTGGGGGGCGAAAGTTTCAATGGCCTTGGTCCCGGCGATGACTTCTTGTTCAAAAGGCATGTCCAGCAGTTTGGAAAGGGCCAGTCCGCCGGAGCCGCTCATCACCGGTCGGATGACGCGGTCTCCGATTTTGGCGGCGTCCCGCAGCAATTCTAGGATAGTTTGGCGCACATCGGAAAAATGCCAACGGTAATCTTGGAAAATTAGCTGGTTGTCCTGATCCAGAAAAACCAGCTTGACGGTGGTTGAGCCAATGTCAATACCGGCTTGGAGGATATCTGCCATGAGAAATTATGAGAATATATGGTTACGTGGTTAACGGATGATGTTTTCTTATAATAATAAAAGAGGATTTAGTCCAGTGCAAATTTATTAAGTCGGCAAGCGATTGACACGCTTAATTGAAATATTTTAAATCGTTGCCGGAGAATGGCCTGAATATGGCCGGTAGCTGGTCTAATATGCATGACTATAAATTCAGCCGTGAACGCATGGTGCAGGAACAGATCCTGCGGCGGGGAATATCTTCTCCTGGGGTTATAGCCGCCATGAGCCAGGTGCCCAGGCATGCCTTTGTGCCGGAAGAAGGGCGGCGCGGCATGGCCTATTATGACGCGCCGCTCTTGCTTGGTGACGGGCAGACCCTTTCTCAGCCTTATATTGTGGCCTTGATGTCCGAATTGCTGGAAGCCTCTCCGGGCATGCGGGTGCTGGAAATAGGCACAGGTTCCGGTTATCAGGCGGCGGTACTGGCCGCTATGGGCTTGGAGGTGTATTCGGTGGAACGTCTGCGTTCCCTTTATACGGCGGCGGCGCGGCGTTTGTTCACCCTTGGTTATGATGCTCACATCCGTATGCGCTTGGACGATGGAACCTTCGGTTGGCCTGAGGCGGCCCCTTATGAGCGGATCCTGGTGACCGCCGGGGGGAGGCAGGTGCCGCAAAGTCTACTTGATCAACTGGCGGATCCGGGCATTTTGGTCATGCCGGTGGGGCAGGCCCGCTACCAAAACCTGTTGGTGCTGCGGAAAGAAGACGGGCAAATTCGCCAAGAAAACAAGAAGGCGGTGCTTTTTGTGGAACTGGTGGGCGAATGCGGCTGGCGGTCAGCCCCTTGATAGCGAAAAACATGGATGGAAATAACGCCCCCGGATTATTGCCCTTGGCCGGGCCTGCCGTTTTACAGCATCTTCGCCATAAAATTTTTGTGATGAGCGGCAAGGGCGGGGTAGGCAAGAGCTCGGTCAGCGTGAATTTGGCCGCGGCTTTGGCGGAAATGGGCTATAAAACCGGCCTCCTGGATATCGATCTCCACGGGCCGAGTGTTCCGGGCCTTCTGGGATTGCGGGGGGCTCAGGTTCGGGTGGAAAACGGTCGACTTCTGCCCTTGCCGGCGGCAGAGAATTTGTGGGTGCTTTCCCTTGAGAGTCTGCTTAGAGACAGGGACCAGGCGGTGATTTGGCGTGGCCCCAGAAAAAACGGGGCCATCCGGCGGATGCTCGGTGAAACGTCCTGGGGAGACCTGGATTTTTTCTTGGTTGATTCGCCGCCTGGCACGGGCGATGAACATTTGGCCCTGCTGAAGATGCTGCCGGATGCCTTTTGCCTGGTGGTGACCACCTCCCATAACCTTGCCTTGGCAGATGTGCGTAAGGCGGTGAGTTTTTTGCGCTCCATGCGGGTTATCTCTCTGGGCCTGGTGGAAAACATGAGCGCCTCCGTCTGTCCGCATTGCGGCGGGGCGCTTGAACTCAACCGGCCAGGAGGCGCCTTGGAATTGGCCTGTGAAACCGGCATAGCTTTTTTGGGGGCTATTCCTTTTGATATTGAGGCTTCCAAGACCGCGGATGCAGGACGGACGATCCTGGCTATTCCAGGTATGAATCCGGCCAAATCAGCTTATTATGCCCTGGCTGAAAGCGTGAAAAATGTTTGCGTCGATCGGGGGAGCGGCCGCGATAATATTCTGTAGATAATTTTACGCCCCACGTTTTTTTAGCGAAATTTTTCGTGATTTTTTTTAGAAAAATTCATTAAATATATCCAGTTCTGATACTAATTCTGAAATATCAGATAGTTATATGCGTACCCCGCGGCGTTTATTTTTACGCGCAATAGGCTAGTTTCCTTGATTTCTTATCGGGAATACGGCATATTCAGCCAATCTGCGGCTGGATATAGGCGGGCGCATAATGAGAAAATTGAATTTACCTACTTGGCTTACCCTGGGTCGTATAGGCCTGACGCCTGTTATCGTGCTTTTGCTGCATTTCCCGAACAAGGGTTTTTGCTTGTTTGCCGCCATGTTATATGCTCTGGCCGCCTTATCGGACTATATTGACGGCAGGCTGGCGCGCAGTTATGGGCAGGTGACCAGGGTCGGCAAATTTCTGGATCCCCTGGCCGATAAAGTATTAAATTGCTCTACCATGATTATGCTGGTTTTCCTGGGCTGGGCGCCTGCCTGGGTGGTAATTGTCATTGTGGCCAGAGAGATTGCCATTACCGGACTGAGGGCGATCGCGGCGGACGAAGGCTGTGTCATGGCGGCGGAACGTCTGGGCAAATTCAAGACCGTGTTGCAGAGCGTGGCCCTAGTCCCGTTGGTTTTGCACCATCCCTGGTTTGGTATTAATCTGGCTCCTCTGGGCCTCTGGCTGTTGTATGCGGCCTTGATTTTGACGATATATTCCGGCCTGAAATATACGTATGATTTTTATGTCTTCTGGGCCGGACGGCAGGCGGGCGATACGTCCGTCGGTGATGCGCATGGATGAGGAAGAGGTGTTGCGTCTGCGGCTAAAAACCTGCCTACAGACTATTCTTGAACTCAGAGAAAATCTGGATATGCCGGATAACGCGTCTTTCAGCGTGTTTTTAGCCGGCGAACTGGGTTCCCTGGAGGAATTTTTGGATATGTTGCCCGGAATATCCGTCAGCGAGTATGAGGTGCGACGGGTAGAACTGGCTACGGCCGAGTTTTTGGAAGGTCTGAATCCTTTTTTGTTGACAGAGGCCACGGTAAAGACAAAAGCCGTGGACAGAGTGCAGTGAGATGAAAAAGCGTTTTTTGTTGGGCCTTTCGCTTTTGGCGAATATCGGTTTTTTCTGGATTTTTATCTGGGGGGAGCGTGGATTTATCGAGGCCAAAGGACTGGAGCAAGAGTTGGCTGTGGTGGGTGGCTGGAATGACAATCTCAGGAAAAATAATCTGGCCTTGAGCCGGGAAATAGCTTTACTGCAGTCGGATGGCAAATACATCGAACAAGTGGCCAGAAAGCGTTTGGGATATATCAGGAACAGCGAAATCTGGTATATATTTCCCGACAGGCGAACGTTGTCCGAGGGTATGCATGAAGCAAAAAATTGAGTGGTACCAGGAAATATTGGACCTTGAACCCGGGTCCAAGGTTTTTTTCACCTTGGCGCGTATGTTGTCTGAAACCGGACGGCCGGAGGCCGCGGTGGATACCCTGCGTCGCGGACTCGGTTACAATCCTGAACATATTGAAGCCAGACTTATGCTGGTGGATCTTTTGTTTCAGCTTGGCAAGCTGGACAGCCTCGGCAAGGAGGTAGAGGCAATTGCCGTCATGTTGGAGAAGTATCCCGGATTTTGGGCGGCCTGGACCGAACGTCTGGCCAGAAAAACGCAATCGCGCGACGCCGCCCTGGCCTTGAGTTTTTTTGCCGCCAGCCTCAAGGGAGAAACTATTTCCTGGATAGCGGTTCTGGAACACGGTCTGGCCCGGCTCTTGGCCGACAAGGTGGATCTGCCCGTTTCGGGGCAGTCCAGATCCCAGGCTGGCCGCCGTAAATCTTCCGTAACCAAAGCCGTTCCTGAAAAAGAAATACCTCCCCTTAAGGCTGGGCGTCCCAAGGAGGAATTTAAGGAGCAATCGGCCGGGGTGTTCGCCAGGGAGCCTGTCAGGGCGCGTTCCCTGCCGCCGGAAGAGGGTTTTCTGGATACGGAAGAGGCAGGATTTGAAGAAGATGAACAAATTTCGCTGAAGACGCGGTCCATGGCCGAGGTTTTGGCCGAACAGGGGGATTATGCCGGTGCCTTGGTCATTTACGAAGAGCTTTTGCGTGAGGCTGGAAGCGTCAAAGAAAAGGTCGGTCTGGAAGAGGCCATTACCAGGTTGAATGCTGAAATTAACGCCATGTCGCCGGCTCCGCCCCAAGCATCGGAAGAAAACCATCTGGCCGGGCAGCCGGTGTTGACTCGCGTTCTGGATGTGCTGGAAAAATTGGTCGGCCGGGTGGAAAAAAGGGCGGGGGAGGGACCGCTTTCGGCTGAAAAATAAATTTTTCAGCCGCCCCGGACACGGCGAACCATCTACTTCAGCGTTTCAACGAAAAATACTCTGTCAAGGAGATACATCTTGTTGCGAGCACGTCTTATTATCGGCGCCTTTTGTCTAATCGCGGCCTTCGCCGGAGGTTGCGCTTCCAGCCAGGGCAGCAAAAATACCTGGAAAGGGGTTAGGTCTTTCTATGGTTCCCATGTGAATAAAGCGGCATTTTTAGAGATGGATAACCGCGTTTATTGCGCGCCGCATGAAGTCGCCCTGATCCGGGTTATGGGCGGGGTTGATTTTCAGTTGGAACAGCTCCTGCGGGCCATGGATGACAGTGACCGCAGTCCGGATGGAGAATGGGCCGAGAGCATGTTTAAAAAATTCCCTTGGCTTGCCGCCGTTGCCCTGGCGGACGGGCAGGGACGGGTTTTTGAAAGCCTGCCGGAAAAAGGCGGGATTAATAACGTGGAAACTTTGTTGGATCACAAGCCTGGCCAGAACAGAACCGATTTGCGGGCTTTGGCGCGGGAGGGACGCTCCGGGCCGGAATTTCTGCTGGCCAAGCCTGTATATATGCAAAATGAACTACGCGCGCTTATTTTCTGTAGTTTCAACATGTATGATTTACTGCGTTTTGCGGGCCAGCCGGATAAATTTGTTTTTGGCACGAGCGGCGGCATCCTGTGGTCGGCGGGTTACAATATTGAGGAAACCCCATTGAACGGCGTGAATTGGGAAAATCTGGGTACAAAACATGTGGATGGAATGCTGTCCAATGCCAGGGGTGAGTTTTACTGGCTGTCCACATATTTTGCAGATTTGCGCCTGTATTACTCTTTGCCGGTAAAGGGCGATTTTTAGGATGACAGTCGCGGGCTGGAGAGCCCGAGATAAAAACGCTCTGAAAGGATGGAAGAAACATGGCGCACCAAGTCACCGTGACCGAACATATGTTATGGCACCAGATCAAATCACCCGCGGCCACCGGGGTATTTACCCAGTTGCTCGTGGATCTGATTATCTCGGCAAAACTCATTGCCCGTAGCGTCAGTAAGGCCGGTTTGCTAGATATTTTGGGGGAAACTGGCGAAGTCAACGTGCAAGGCGAGAAAGTGCAAAAATTGGACGAATACGCCGACAGCGTAATGATTCACCGCATGCAGCGTAGCGGTACGCTTTGCCTCATGGCCTCGGAAGAACATGGGGAAATGATTGTTGTTGACTCGCAATTTCGGCGCGGCGATTATATTTTGATCTTCGATCCCCTGGACGGTTCCAGCAATATTGACGTCAACGTCAATGTGGGCACCATTTTTTCCATTCTCCGGCGCATGAGTCCGTCCGACCAGGAAGCGACCATAGATGATATCTTGCAGGAGGGCTGTCGGCAGGTGGGCGCCGGGTATTTTCTCTACGGTCCGTCATCCATGATGGTTTACAGCACAGGCCAAGGAGTGCACGGGTTTACCCTGGACCCCAGCGTGGGGGAATTTTTGCTTTCTCATCCATATATGCAGATCCCCAGCCAGGGGAAAATCTATTCGGCCAATGACGGGAATTATAACCTGTGGGATGAAAAGACCAGGGCCGCCTCCGCTTACTTCAAAAGCGATAAAAACCGTATCAGCGCGCCTTATTCCCTGCGTTATGTCGGATCCCTGGTGGCGGATTTCCACCGTACCCTGCTTTATGGTGGTGTTTTCATGTACCCGGCCGGACGTAATCCTAGCGGTAGGTACGAAGGGAAATTACGTCTGATGTGTGAGGCATCTCCTCTGGCCTTTCTGGCGGAACAGGCCGGAGGCCGGGCCACGGACGGATATCGGCGCATCTTGGAGATTAAACCGCAGAGTTTACACCAGCGCGTTCCCTTGTTTATCGGCTCGGCCAATGATGTGGACGACATCATGCAATTCCTCGTCTGATCCGGTGTTTCATGCTTTGCCTGGGCATTGAAAGCTCCTGCGACGAAACCGCCCTCGCCTTGGTGCGGGACGGTCGGCTTCTGGGGCAAACACTGGCGAGCCAGGTTGAACTACATGCCCTGTTCGGCGGAGTGGTTCCTGAACTGGCTTCGCGCGAACATGGGAAGGTCCTGGCTCCGCTTTACGATTTATTGTTGAAAAATTGCGGGATTAGTGCCGGGCAATTGGAAGCCGTGGCCGTGGCGCGCGGCCCTGGCCTTCTGGGGAGTTTGCTGGTGGGAGTGGCCTTTGCCAAGGCCTTGGCCTGGGCCTTGGAAAAACCGATTATCGGCATAAACCATCTCTATGCCCATGTTTTGGCCGTGGGTCTTGAGCGACCCTTGCTGTTTCCGGCTTTGGCGCTTTTGGTGTCAGGTGGGCATACCCATATTTATCTGGTACGCTCTCCGGTGGATTTTGTCCTGCTGGGCCGTAGCCTGGATGATGCGGCTGGGGAGGCTCTGGATAAATTGGGCAAGCTCCTGGGTTTGCCTTATCCGGCTGGACGGGAGATTGATCGTCTGGGGGGGGCCGGCAGGCTGGAAAAGTTTTTTTCCTGCCCATACTTGCAAAATGATAATTTGGACTTCAGCTTCAGTGGTTTGAAAACCGCCGCCCGGCTTTTGTTGAAAGAAAAAGGGTTTAAGGTGGCATCGGCGGAACGGGCGGGGAAAAGCGGGTTTCTGGCGGATGTTTGCGCCTCCTTTGTCCATACGGTGGCGTTAACTCTAGCCGTCAAGACCGAACGCGCTTTCAGGCGTCTAGAACCCGGTACGGTCAAGTCCATCATCCTGGCCGGAGGAGTGGCGGCCAACTCCAGGGTGCGCGAGAGATTCGGGCTTTTGGCGGAAGAACTTGGTCTTCCCCTGCTGCTTCCTTCCCCCGCTCTTTGCACGGATAACGCCGCCATGATTGCCTATGCCGGGGAAATCATGCTGGGAGATGGCTTCAGGCATGATTTGGATTTTGAGGTTATTCCGAGGGGACGTAAAATACCGGATGACTACCGGAGGAATTTGAGTTAATTATGTAGTATCTGCGTATGGAAAGTTAAGGAGATGCAACGTATGGTTAAAGAAATTTCCAAAGATACCTTTGATGTCGCCATAAACGCCGCGAAGCCGGTGTTGGTGGATTTTTGGGCTCCCTGGTGCGGGCCTTGCCGCTCCATTGCTCCGTTGTTGGAGGAATTGGCGGTGGAGATGGGTGATAAGCTTGATTTCTGCAAATTGAATGTGGACGACAGCCCGAATGTGGCCGGGCGTTTCGGCATCCGCTCTATTCCCACGATCTTGATCTTCAGGAACGGACAGGTGGCGGGTCAGGTTGTCGGGGCGGTATCCAAAAGCAATCTTAAAAGCATGATTGAACAGGCCCTGAATGCAGCGCTATGATTCTGTGGTCATCGGGGCCGGCCCAGCGGGCATGAGCGCCGCGCTCTACTTGGCCCGTTTCGGTTTATCCGCGGCCTTGCTGGAAAAAGGCGCGCCCGGCGGATTGTTGCTTGAGACCGCTGAAATTGAAAACTATCCCGGCTTGCCGAAAACGCGGGGCTACGTCCTGGCGGATGCCCTGGAAGCGCAACTGTCTTCTTATCCGGTGGCTCGTCTGTCCTTGACGGCGCATTCCTGTGAAAAAGCGAGAAATGGCTATATCTTGCGGACGAATGGAGATCCGCTGAAAACTCGCACGGTGATTATCTGTTCCGGCCTGATTCGTCGCAAGCTGGGACTGTCTGGTGAAGACAGGCTGACCGGGCATGGTCTTTCTTATTGCGCCATCTGTGACGGTCCTTTTTTTCGTGGGCTGACCGTGGCGGTGGCGGGCGGGGGTAACTCCGCCCTGGAAGAGGCCATTTATTTGTCAGGTTTGGTGAAAGAACTGCACCTCATCCACCGTCGTGATGCTTTCCGGGCGGACAGGCTGACCCAGGAAAAGCTCCTGGCCGTGCCGAATGTGGTTGTACACTATAATACCGTGGTGGAAGCGCTGCTTGGCGAAGAAAACTTGCGAGGCCTGACCTTGCGTTCGACATTTGCTGGTGACCGGCAGAGCTACGAACTGCCGGTGGATGGTCTTTTTGTCTTTGTCGGGCAAACCCCGGCGGCGAATTTTTTCCCCGCCGGCCTGCAAGTGGATGAAGCAGGTTTTATTGTTACGGATACGGAAATGTGTTCCAATCTGCCTGGGATATTTGCCGCCGGTGATATCCGCTCCAAGCGTTGCCGTCAGGTGGTGACGGCGGCGGGGGACGGGGCCAGCGCGGCCCGATCCGCTTATCTTTTTCTGGAAGAGAAGCATGCCCTCAAAAATTAAAAGTAAATTTTTCGCGTTGGTTATTCTGGGAATGGCTTTGGGGCTTTTTTCCTGTTCGAGCAAACGGGTGTACGATACCTGGGAAAAAGACCCTGACGCGGCGGCTTCAGTCCTGTTTGAAGATGCCAACAATGCCATGCGCAAGGAAGATTATGTCACCAGCGTGGCCTTGTACACCCGCTTGAAGGACGAATATCCTTTCAGCCCCTATGCCATTGAAGCGGAACTCTCCCTGGCCGACAGCTACTACCTGGACCAGGAGTGGTTGCAGGCCGTGGATGCCTACAAGGATTTTGTAGCCCAGCACCCCAGGCATACGGCCATGCCTTATGTATTGTTTCAGATAGGTATGGCCAGCCTGCATACTTATACGTCCGTTGATCGTCCGCCCACGGCGGTGGCGGAGGCTTTTTCCTACTTTACGCGCCTGCGGGACAGCTTCACCGGGCATGAGTATGCCAAGAAATCGGCGGAACAGATCTCCATATGCCGCCGCCTGCTCGCGGAATACGAATTATATAGCGGAGATTTCTTTTTCCGGACCGAAAATTACTACGCCGCCTGGCTACGCTACATGATTGTCTTGCGGGATTATCGCGAAATAGAGGACCTCGTCTGGTATGCTGAAAATAGAAGCCAGACTGCCTATTTTCTTCATCTCAAGAAGAGCAGTGAGGCCAAGCGTCGCGTTATTGAAGATTCCTGGCACAAGATTATTGATTGGCTCTGATATCGTCTGGTTTCAGCGCGTAAACGGGCTGTTGAAGCCCCCATGAGGTCAGGTTGTCCTGGATAAAGCGCAGGATTTCCTGGTGGGCGCTCTTGCCGTTGCCGCTTATTTCCATGGCCGGGCCGAATTTGAAATATATGCCCAGTTCCGGACGGATGGCTCCGAAATCCTTGAAAATATTTCCGTTGCCCCAGGCATCGGTGCGTACGGCCACAGGGATAGCCGGCACCCCGGCTTTTTTGGCTATTTTTACGCCGATGCTGTTGAAATGTTCGGGATCAACCAGAGTGCTTCGGCTGCCTTGGGGAAAAACGATCAGGGATCGTCCTCGGGCCAGGCGTTCAGCCCCTCCTTGCAGCATGGTCGTAAGATCCGCGCGGGGATCTTTGCGGTCCACTTTGATGGGGTCACGGGAAGCCAGTAAACGCCCGAACCAAGGGTAGCGCAGAAGGCTTTCTTTCACCACGAAGGTCACGTCTCGGTGTGGTTGGATCAGGCATGGCAGAACGAAGGTTTCCAGGGTGCTCATGTGGTTGCCCACAAAAACACAAGGCCCGGACAGGTTGATGAAGTTTTCCATCCCACTTATTTCAAAAATTCCTCCGCAGTATTCTAAGGCCCGGACGATGCCGACGCTGCCCGTTATCCAGTCTTCCGCGCCGTAAGCATCAGCGGCCGCTTTGGCTCCGCCCAGGCGGACAATCATGGCCATGCGCCAGTAAAAGCTAAGGTTGGGGAGAAGGCAGGAAAGGGGCTGGCGTATGCGGGCCGGAGTCTTATAGTTCGGTCCCGCGTAGGGTGTGGGGAAATTTTCCGGAGGTTGTTGTCCTCGCATGGTTTCAGTCCTGCAGGCGTTTTGTCCAGCGCAAGATAAGGTTGTTTTCCTCCCCTAGGTTTCTAGGGTGGTAGAAACGGCGAGTGGCGACCTCCTGCGGCAGGTAATTCTGTTTCACCCACCCATCAGGATAGTTGTGCGGATAAAGATAGCCATGCCCGAAACCCCATTCTTTTTGCAGTTTGGTGACGGCATTGCGTAGGTGCAAGGGAACCGGGCGCGCTCCCTTGGTTTTCACTTCTTTGGCCGCGTTCAGATAGGCGGCGTAGGCGCTGTTGTTTTTGGGGGCCAAGGCCAGATACACGCAAGTTTCCGCCAGGGGCAGGAAACCTTCGGGCATACCCACAAATTCTACGGCCTGCTGGCATGATACGGCCAGGGTCAGGGCCTGAGGGTCCGCCAGCCCCACATCTTCAGCCGCGGCCAGGATCAAGCGGCGACAGATGAAGCGTGGATCTTCGCCACCTTCCAGCAGGCAGGCCAGGTAATAGAGAGCGGCATCCGGGTCGCTCCCCCGGATGGATTTGATCAGGGCCGAGATGATCTCGTAGTGGTTGTCGCCATCTTTATCATGGCGCATGATGAGTTCCGGCAGGGCGGCACGGATATGTCCTGTTTCGCGCTGATCTTCGGGCATGGCGGCCGTGTATTCCAGGAGGTTCAGCAGAGTGCGCGCGTCTCCGCCGGCCGCGCCGATCAGCAGGTTTACCCCATCCGCTTCCAGGTGCAGGCCTTTGCTGTCCATGCCTCGATGGGCCAGGGATGAAAGTTCATCCGGGGTCAAGGGATAGAGGCGCAGCACCAGCAAGCGGGATAACAACTGGCGAGTGACGCTGAAAGAAGGGTTTTCGGTGGTGGTGGCCAAAAGCGTTAGCTCGCCGCTTTCCAGCAATGGGAGAAAAAAATCCTGCTGGGCTTTGGAAAAACGGTGTAACTCATCCAGCACTAGTATCTCCACCCCGTTCAAGGTGCGCCGTAGTTGTTGCAGCCCGGCTTCCGGGGCGCTCAGGCGGAGGTGGGGCCGCCCCCCGGTTTGGGCCAGGATTAAAGCCAAGCTTGATTTGCCTGAACCAGGGGGGCCAAAGAAGAGTAAACTGGGTAGGCGGGGAGCCTGGAGAAAGTTTTTAAGTTTTTCCCGCAGGTGCGCCTGGCCTACAAAATCATCCAGGTTCCGGGGGCGCAGGAGTTCCGGTAGGGGGGGGGTCATGTTGCCCCCGGATTTGGTTCGTTTTTGCTTTGACCGGCCCACCAGCCCAACCCCATACAGAGCACGGCGGCCGTTTCCCAGCGCAGAATCCGCCGACCTAGGCTGACAGTTTTGAAATTCTGGTCTTGGAAGATATTTACCTCTTTTCCGCTTAAACCCCCTTCCGGACCCATGACGAAAATTACGTCTTCAGAACCGGAGAGGTCTGTAAAAGAGAGCAGGTTTTCTTTGTCGGCCTCTTCCCAGAGCAGGAAACGTCTGGAAAAGCGGTTAGAGGCGGCGCATACGCCTTGGGCGCCTTCAGGCAGGGTTTTCAGCTCGGGCATCCAGGGGTTGAGGCTTTGTTTGCTTCCGGCCATAAGCTGTTCCCGCCAGTGTTCGCTCGGGCTGGATGGCATCAAGGCCTGGCTGTGTTCCGCCTGCCAGAACCAGATACCGCCGGCTTCCAATTCTACGGCTTTTTCTAGCATAAAGCCGCGTCTGGCCGCCCTGGTATAGGCCGCGGCCAGAAAAATACGCCCGACAGGTTCTGGATGTGTGGATATGCTTACAGGCTCTAGCCTGACCAATTGTTTTTCCATTCGTTCAATGGAAAATTCGCCGCTTCGTCCACATCCGTCCAATAACAGGATGCGTTCTCCAGGAACCAGGCGCAAAACCTTGCGCAAGTGTCTGGCCTCCGTCCCAGCCAGATAAAAAGGCTCCCGCCAGTGTGTTGGTTCCAGATAAAAGGCGTGCATGCTTCACACCAGCTTGTTTCTAGCGGTGCCGGTTTTATAAAAAGGCAGAACCGCCCGTTCGGCTTCCAGTAGCGCCCTGTCGGTAAGGATCATGTATTTATCCGCCGAGGCTTGGTCCTGGTCGATATAGGCCAGGGCAATGGAGTAGCCCAGGGAAGGAGCGAAGGAAGCGCTGGTGATCAAGCCGATTTCCCGGTCATCACCGTCATGGGTCAGGACTTTGTGCCCGTGCCTGGCGCTGCGTCTTCCGGGCAGAATCAGGGGGGTGAGCCGTTGGCGTAATCGTGGGGCGCCGGCTTTGCCCACATAAGCATCGGGAGAGGTCAGCATCTCGGCATAACCGGCTTCCGCCGGGGTGCGCGTTGAATCCATATCCTGTCCATAAAGCAAAAGTCCAGCCTCCAGGCGCAGAGTATCACGCGCCCCCAATCCGGCCGGTTCGCTTAGGGGATGCTTCAGGCAAAGCTCCCATTGCCGCATGGTTTCTTCCGCGGGCAGATAGATTTCATAGCCGAGTTCGCCGGTGTATCCGGTACGGCTGACGATAGTTTTTTTGCCGTTCAGGAGGATTTCAGCAAAAGCGTAATAGGATAGGGCGCGCCAATCCATGAATCGGTCCGGGGGAAAGAGTGTTTGCAATACTTCGAGGGCCGCCGGGCCTTGTAAGTCAATTTTTCCAGTGCGTTCGGAAATATTTTTCAGCTTTATTCCTTGGGGCAGGCGTTCGTTCAGAACGCTCCAATCTTGTTCTACACAGGCGGCGTTGACCACCAGCATGTAACTGTCATCCGCCAGGCGGTAAGTGATCAGGTCGTCAAGTATGCCGCCCTCCTCGTTCAGCAGAAAACCGTAACGGCAACGTCCGGGGGCCAGAGTACGCAGGTTGGCGCTTATGGCCTCGGCCAGGGCCGTGGTGGTTCCGGGACCGTGGATCAGGAATTCTCCCATGTGGCAGATATCAAAAACAGAAGCTTTAGCGCGGGTATGTTCGTGTTCATGTAGGATGCCCGTGTACTGAATGGGCATATCCCAGCCGGCGAACGGGGCCATTTTGGCTCCATGGGTCCGGTGCCAGGCGTTCAGCGGAGTTGTTGACAGGTTCATCATAAAAATCCTGTTCAGCTTGCGCTGTTATAGTGTTTGGTTGTTTCCTGGTGTGTCCGTTTGATGGCCTTGAACTCATCGATCAGGGCAACCAGTCTGCCGTAATTGCGCCGGATGGTTTGTTGCCTGGGGGTAAATTCTGTCCCTTTTTTTTCAATGTAAGTGCGGCGCAGATAACAATCATTGAGGATATTATCACCAATATTTATTACAGAATTAACCAGTGGATCAAAATAACTTACGACTTCAAATTTTAAATTTTGTAATAAATTGACGGATTCTTCAAGCATTTCTACATAGCCAATTTTTTTTCCGCGTATGCTTTTGTTTTTCAAATCTTCAAGAAATTTTATTTTGTGTGCTTGTTGAATATAGCTGTATTTAGCAAGAACGTCCTGGTATAAATCTTCATATTTATGAAGATTGTCGTAATTTTCTAATGAAAATAAATATACATCCAAAATTTTACTGAAATTTTGATAAAATTCATCACTATATGAAATTACGCGATATTGATGTTTAGAGAGCCAGGCAAATATAAATTTCAGTTTTTTTTCATCAGTATCCGTATTTTGAATAAGTTCATTACGTTTATAAACAATACTACCTGTATGTTCTCCACGGACTATATCGTTTAAACGCAAAAGTATGTTTGTGCTGTCTCTGATGATATTCACGCCAGACAGCACCTCTCCGTTGATGGGGTGGATGATCTCCTGCTTATCCACGGAGAGCGCTCGATCTTGGCGCATGTTGTCTTGACTGTAGGAATGCTGTTTATATTTTACCCGGATCAGCACAACCCGTTTATCGGAGTCAACGAAATAGCCTTCTTTTTCCAAGGTGTCCATGTATTCAGTCTGATCTTTGTCCAGAGCCAACAGAGAGATTTTTTCCACAAAAGGGTAGGTTCTGCCGCTGGTATGGTTCCAAATGGTGGTGATGGTGCGGTCCGATTGTCCCAGGGTACGGATGAGAAATTTCTCCCCCATCTTGTGTAAGCGTCTGGCGAAAAGCGCGGCGGAAGTGCGGCGCTCCGAGGCAATGGGGAAGCCGTATAACTCCATCATATGCTGATATACGAACAGGCGGTTTTCTTCATATTTATCGTTGTCGCCCACGGCGAATTTACCTATGCGTAGGCCGTAACGCTTGATTTCCGTATCCAAATCCGAAGGAAAAGAGGCATAAACTCCGCAGAGACAAAAGTTGGTCATTTCAGGCACGTCGCCGTTCATGGCCAGCACCTGGGCCCGGTCCATCTTGTCCAGAAAGGGCATCAAGGTGAAATAATTATCCAGGCTGGTTAGGTCGGCCTGCCCTAAAGCGGTTGTCAGGGACGCGTGTTCGGATTTGTGGATGCGATTCTGAAAGGTCAGCAGGTTGGATTTCATGAGCCTGTTGGTTTCTTCTTCAGAGAGTTCACTGGTGATCGGCCATAGTAGATCAAACTGAAAGACCTCCGAAAAATAGTTTATCGGACGGTCAAAGGCCACTAGGCTGAAACCGGGTAGTTCTTTATATTCCCACATGTCTGCATCAAAAGAAGGCAGGAGTTCGCGGCTCTCTACCAGGGGATATTCGCTATTTTCAAAGTAGGGTTTGATCAGTCCGTAGCGGATATGTGCCAAATCAATGAACTGCTTGAATTCGTGCAAGTCATGGACAACCAGATGATTTCTTAAATTTATTTCATCACGCCAGGATATTTTTCCCTTAGTGAATGCTTCTTGCCAGGATTTCACATCTGTTGCCTTTAATGTCTTAAAAATTTATAAAAACTCTAGCACAAGTCTTAAAAATTTTCCAGAAGAAAAAATATGTCTGTTAAATTTTGACCAGGTTAAGAAAAATTCTATACATGCGCGGAGGGGCGTTCGTCTGCCGGGGCATGGACGGCAGAGCCTTTTTGAGGTAGAGGCCAGTGCATGGACAACACTTTGTATGATCGAACCCTGGGTATCTTGGGAAGCGTGCTGGAAGCGTACAGCGCGGTGCTCTTTTTGCCAGCGCGTTTTGAAGACGGCATTCCGTTGTACAACCTTGCCGGGGCGTTCAGCCTGGGGGAAAAGCTGGATTATTCCGCGATGGCGCGTCCCAGGGAAGGACTGGTAGGACTGATCATCCATAATAACGAGCCTCTTTTTATATCCAACTTCAATCAGCGCGGCCATATTCTTGGTTATTACACAAACCATGAAGAGACTCAGATCAAGGCCTTTATGGGTTGTCCGTTGCCGGAAGGGCGAGGGGCGTTGTGTGTGGATACCAAGAGGTATTATACTTTTTCAGACAAGGATAAGAGGTTGCTGTCCCTGTTTTGCGGTTTGTTTTCCGAATTTTATGATTTACAGCGTCAAGGTTTGGCGCATGGCGCCGCCTTGCGCCATTATGCCGCTCTGCGCCAGATCCACATTTTGATTAATGAATATTTGAACTGGGTTGATTTTGTGCCGACTTTTCTAGACATAATTTCCAAGGCCAGCGGTTACGAATATTGCGCCCTCTGTGTGCTGGACGGAAAAAAAGAAGACGCCTATGCCATAGTTGGGGAAAATTATCCCTTGGCGCTCAAGCGAAATCGACCGGGAAGCTATGATATAAACGAAGGGCTGGCGGGATGGGTTTTGTGCAATGGCCGCCCTTTGGCCGTAGGCGGCACCGGATTCAGGACGGGAACCCCGCTTTTTTCCACCGCCTTGTCCATGCCTTCTTTCAGCAGTGTGCTCGTCCTGCCCCTTACAGCGCAGTCCAGGGTTATCGGGGCTTTGTGCATGGCCAGTGTTTCGCCGCTCGGCATCGGGGCGGAATTGCAGGAATTTGCTGGGGTGGCCGCCGGACACTTGGCCTTGTTTTTTGAAAACTTTCAAATTAAGGAAGAACTGCGGGAGTTACAGAAGAAGCTCAAACCCGGTTCCAAATAAAATATGGAATAAGTCTGCCCCCCAGGCCGGATGTAATGTTCAGAAAATTATTTCAGATATTTCGCCAAGATCTGGCTATGGACCTGGGCACGGCAAATACCTTGCTTTATACCAGGAAAAACGGCATTGCGCTCAATGAGCCGTCAGTGGTGGCCATAGGGGTGGATAAAGGCGCGGTGCTGGCCGTCGGCCGCGAAGCAAAGGAGTTTTTGGGGCGTACCCCGCAGAAGATCAGGGCGGTCCGCCCTCTACGTGATGGAGTAATCGCGGATTTCGACATTACCAGCAAGATGATTGCTTTTTTTATCCGCAAGGTTATGGTCCGTCTGAGCATTTCCCGTCCGGACATGGTTATTTGCGTGCCTTCGGGCATTACCCAGGTGGAAAAGCGGGCTGTGTTCGAGTCGGCCAAGCAGGCGGGAGCCGGAGAGGTCAGGCTGATTGAGGAACCGATGGCGGGCGCCATCGGGGCGGGACTCCCGGTACATGCCCCAACTGGTAGCATGGTTGTTGATATAGGCGGCGGCACCACGGAAGTGGCAGTGATCAGCCTTTCCGGAATGGCGGTCAGCGAATCCCTGCGTGTGGCCGGTGATGCCATGAATGCGGCCGTTCAACGCTATCTTCAGGATGAATTCCTTCTGAAAATCGGTGAAAATATGGCGGAACGCATAAAAATGACCATCGGCAGCGCCTGCCCGCTAGCGGAACAATTGGCGGCCGAGGTGGCCGGAATGGATATTTCATCCGGTGCTCCAAGGACAATCCGTATTTCAGACGGACATATACGGGAGGCCCTGGCCGAACCGGTGCGCGCCATTATCCGTACGGTGCGCAAGACCCTGGAAAAGACTGCCCCGGAGTTGTCTGCGGATATTGTCCACCAGGGAGTGCTCATGGCCGGCGGCGGTTCCATGCTCAAGGGCCTGGATAAGGCCATCGCCGAGGATACCGGCTTGAAGGTTCTGGTTGATGAAGATCCTCTGACCACTATTGTGCGGGGAGCGGGGCGCACGCTGGAGGATAAGAAATTTTACCGGCGAGTCTATATCGCCTGACCCTGCCAGATCAGCGCGGTGACCGCTTCCAGGAGAAGGTTGGGGCTCAGCAATTCCGGCATTTCCCGCCGCAGAGCGGCTAATTCGTCTTGGTCCACGAATATGCCGGAGCAGTCTTTTTCGGGCGGGGCATTGATCAGGGCGCGGGACGGCCGCGATACGAAAATTATGTTCTGCCTCCATTCCGTGCGCTGGGAAGGCGCGATTTTTCCAAGAAGCCTCAGGGCTGGTTCGCGGATCCCCAGAGTCTTCCACATGGCCCGCCTGGCGCAATCCTCGGCGGATTCTCCGGCCAAGGCCAGCCCGGCGGCCGAGATATCCCAAAGTTTGCGCGAGCCTTTCCAGTGCTGCTCATGGATATATATTTTTTGTTCCTGATCCAGAAGTCCGATCAGCACCGCCCGGTGGGGAAGTTTTTGGCGCAAGACAGTCCTTTGGGGCATGAACAGGAAAGGGCGACCGTATGTGTCTAGCACTTCCAGGAGTTCGTCTTCCGGCATATCCGAGGGGAGCGGTTTTTTTTTCATGAGTGAGCAGGGTTACCTTTTAAGGGAGCTGGATACGTGTGATCTTGATGCCCTGTTGGAATTGGAGTATTTAATCTTTCCCTTGTCCTGGAGTAAAGAACAATATGCTGGCCTGTTGCGGACGGGAGGGTGTAAAATTTTTGGAGCCTTCAGGGCGGGACGGTTATGGGGATATACGTCTGTACAGATCGTGCCGGCGGCCGGGGAGATGGAGGTACATAATCTGGCTGTGTGCCCCGAGGCGCGCGGCCGGCAGTTGGGCGTGAGCCTTATGAAGCTGGCTCTGGATTTGGCGAAAAAGAGCGGTATGGTCAGGGCCGTGTTGGAAGTGCGCGTCGGCAATGCTCAGGCCTTGGGCTTATATGAAAGAATGGGTTTTGTGCGGTGCGGCGCGCGGCGCGCTTATTATGCTAACCCAACGGAAGATGCTCTGATCCTGGAATACAGGTTCGGGTAAATTTTTTTATCAATGTCTATAATGGAGGGAAAACATGCAGAAATTGATGGCCGCCAACTGGAAAATGTACAAGACCGCAGCGGAAGCCGCGGCCACGCTCATGGAATTCCAACGTTACGTGCCCGGTCTACCGGAAGATCGGGAAGTGGTCTTTTTTGCGCCTTTTACCGCGTTGGCCACCTCGGCCGAGATTTTAGCCAAGATGAAGGCCCGTGTTTATCTGGGCGCGCAGGATGTCTATCCGGCCGCCGAGGGCGCGTTTACCGGGGAGATTTCTCCTAATATGCTTAAAGAGAGCGCTTGCCGCTTTGTTTTGACCGGCCACTCCGAACGCAGACAGGTATTGGGTGAAAATGATGTCCTGGTGGGGCGTAAGACTTGCTTTGTCCTGGAATCAGGGCTGGATGCGCTGCTTTGCATAGGCGAAACCCTGGAAGAGCGTGAAAAGGGAGCTTTGGAACAAGTGTTGCGCCGGCAACTGGAAGCCGGGCTGCGGGATGTGCCGTCCGGGGTTGAGCCCCAGCGGCTGGTTGTGGCCTATGAGCCGGTATGGGCCATTGGCACGGGCAAAGTGGCCGGTCCTTCTGAAATATTGGAGGCGCATGCCTTGATTCGGGAAATATTGCGCGCCGTTCGCGGTGCCCAGGCCTCAGACATGCGTATTTTATACGGCGGCAGCGTTAAGGCGGAAAATGCCGGCGAAATTATTGCCCTTGACAATGTGGACGGAGTGCTGGTAGGAGGGGCTTCTTTACAGGCAGAGACTTTCAGCCGTATTGTTCTGGCCTGAAATTTCAGGAGTGTTTTTTTGGACAAGCTCGTTTTGACCCTGCATATTATAACTTGCGTCCTGCTCATCCTTTTTGTGTTGCTGCAATCCGGGAAAGAGGGGATGGGGGTTATTTTCGGCGGAGGCAGTTCTTCTCTCTTCGGTAGCACAGGGGCAGGCGGCATACTGGTGAAACTGACCGCTTTTGTGGCCGTCATTTTTTTATGCACTTCGCTGGGATACACCGTCCTCACTTCTTCCGGCACAAGCGACAACGTTTCCCGTGTAACCGACGTTCATCCTGAACCTCAGGCTGAACAACCGCGTTAATTCCACTATTTGCTGAAGTAAAAGTGGCTCATTTCCCCTTTCAGGCTCAATTGGTAGCCTGTCTGGTGCTGTCCGGCCGAATGCTGGTAGTTGGCCATGCCCGCCCGTGCGCCGATGACTTGGCCTATGTTGCGCATGTCGCGTAAAAGTTCCGACTGGGAAGCGATTTCTGTAAAAGCCGCGGAAAATTCCTGGCGTTTGGCAAATATTTCTTCAATTTTTTCTTTATCCGGGTGCTCACCGGCCACCGTGAGTCTTTGTTGATCATTCAGGCGTAAGGTCATTTTTTGGGATAGATCGACTCGTTGGTCGGACATGGTTGTATAAACCGTCTCCACAAAGGCATCCTGCAATTTGGTGATATTATCTCCCAGGGTTTGGATTAAATCGTTTTCCGGGTGCTCGATGGCCTCCATAATACCCCGTAGCCTGGGGCGCAGGCCGGATAAAGACGCGGTATCGGTGATTTTCAGCAGATCCTGGGCAGGATTGTTTTCGGGGTCTTTCCTGACTCCCGTTGTTTCCTCTTGAAAAGGCAGGCGTCCGCTCTCATAAATATTTCCGGCATGACGGGTATTCACCTTGTTCTCCTCGCGGCCTGCATTTTTTTCCTCTCCTTCGCCTTATGTTCGGGCTTAAAGCAAGTTCAATGCCAGCCTGGGAATTGTCAAACCCATGAACTTGTGTAATACTGTTTATTTGTGCGTCGCTTGGGTTAGGCCATAAATTATTATTTCCGGGCTTGCCGATGTCAAAAATTAATATTTTGAAATATATGCTGATTTTCTGTCTGTTGCTGGCAGGAAACGCGGTCGCGGCCAGTTTTCAGCCGGATTCGCCGGTCAATGAGGCCGTGGAAACGGCCATAAAGCGCATTTTATCCTGTAAGGAAAAAAGCGCGCCTTTGCCGGATATTGAAGAATTGGTCCCTTTGCTTGAGTATATGACGGTCGCCGCCGGGACGTCGGAAAATCAATATCCGGCCAAACGTGATGAAGGTTCGGGGATTTATTGGCGGGGGCTCATTGAAAAATCTTTTGCCACGACTCTGCGTTATTTGTTCAACCCGGGAATTTCTCCAGAGCTTGTGCACCCGGCCTCGGTCAGGCGGGGGGATACTTTTCCGGATAGTGGGATTTTAAACCTCCCTAAACCCTTATGGGAGCTTCTGCCCGAGCTCGGAAAAACCCCCTTTGTTCTGCGTGGCGAGGAATACGAGGAAATCACCCCTGACGATTTCAGCGGCTCCTATTATGCATACAAAATGAAAAATTTGGTTTTGTTTTTCAAATACCAGGATACTCCCATGTTGTTGCGGGTAAGCTGGCAGGACGGAGAATCCGAAAAAGGGCGGAAAGGCGCTTTTTTGGGTAAATACGACGACTGGGATTTTGTGTTCACCAACGATACCGGCGGCACCGCCACCGGATTGGGTTGGCTTTCCACCTACATGTATGGTTCGGCGGCTCTGATGCTGTATTATCCCCTGGACGATCGGCGTACTGGCTATGTCATGTTCAAATGGCTCAATGCGGGCTGGTCTGGGATTAACGTGGTCAATCGTTCGCATATCCTTTCCGGCGCGGATCGCAATTTCGCGGGCATGCGTGAGGTAATCAGCGTTGATGGTGGATTGAGCGTGGAAGAGCTGGAAGAAATAACCCATGATACAGCCTATTATGACCGGTTGACTCTGTTGATCCTGCTTGCTCCTTACTGTCAGGAACTGGATAGGCTGTCCCGTGATGATTCCGTCTTGCGACGGAGCGAATTTCAAAAAATTCTGTCCGGCGGCAAGTATGCTGCAAGTCTCAACGATGATGAACTGCGCGCCCTGTACAGGATTATCGTATTGAAACGCAAGTTGGGCAAACCGGTTTTGGGCGGATAGCCAGGGGGATTATGCCGGTCAGGCTTCCTGAATGGTTGGAGCAAAGAGAATTGGATCCCGGTCCGGGGGCTTATGAAGAATTGCCGGCCTTTTTCCGGGCGGCATTGAAAACTCAGATTGCCCTGTTGGATAAATTTTGGATTTCCAATCCGGATCGCCTTCACACAAGGGAACTTTATCAATTTCGGGCTTGGGTTCGCAGCTATCCTAAAGATTGGGTTGTCTTTCTTCTGGCGCCGGAATACGCCTCGCCGGCCGGCTTGATTGCCGCGGTATTGCCAGCGGTGGCGGCAGGTGTGAAAAAATTGTTGATTTGCCGTATTTGCCCGCCTGAATCCGTTTTGCCCGCCCCTCTTTCAGCCGCCCTGGAACTTTTGGGCCAGGAATATCTTTATGGACTGTCAGACCCTGAAGATTCCGGGCTTTTGGACGAACTGGCGGCGCAAAACGGAGTGGAGACGGGGGCGCTGGCACTCTTGGGCAGTGAATGGGGCGGCGGTGAGGAGTGGTTACGACGGGCCAAGGCCTTGGGACTATGGTGCAGGAGTGTCCCCGGGCGGGTAAAAATTTTTCAGGCGTCCGGAGGAGCCGCTTCGGTCGCGCTGAATAAAGAATTGTTGCGCTGGTTGCACCCGCAGGCGGAAATTATTTATCAGGCTGAAGACCGGGCGGATTCACCCGGAGCCTCGGCCGCTACCCCGGATCAAGGAGAGGCGGCTTTTTCCGGGGTAGCCGGGGAAAATTTTCCCGACCTGATCACGGCGCCGGGGCAGGAAGCCTTTTGGGTTTGGCCTGAATTCAGCCCCAGGGATTTTTTTCGGCAAAGCGTCATGTTGACCAGCCTTGCCGTTTCTTCGCGGTTTTGATCCAAGGGCCAGCCCATGCCGGATTCATCGGATCTGAGGAACTATCTTCACAAATTGCGTAATATCGGCATTATTGCCCATATTGATGCCGGCAAAACCACCCTGACCGAGCGTATTCTTTATTATACCAGCAAAATTCATCGGATGGGCGAAGTGCATGAAGGGGCGGCGGCCATGGATTTTATGCCCGAGGAACAGGATAGGGGCATAACCATCGCTTCGGCTTGTTGCACCTGCGCCTGGAGGGATTATTTTATCAATCTCATTGATACGCCTGGGCATGTGGATTTCAGCATTGAGGTGGAACGCTGCCTGCGCGTGCTGGATGGAGCGGTGGGCGTTTTTTGCGCCGTGGGCGGAGTGGAGCCGCAGTCAGAGGCGGTGTGGCGCCAGGCTGAACACTTCGGCATCCCGAAATTGGCCTTTGTGAACAAGTTGGATCGGCCTGGGGCCTCTTTCAGCCGTACTCTGGAGGAATTACGTGATATTCTGGGGGTGCGTCCTGTGGCCTTGAGTATGCCTTTAGGCGAAGAAGACCGGTTTGAGGCGGTTATTGATTTATTGAGCATGGAACGGCTGGATTTTGCGGTCCAAGGCCTGGGCCGGGAATTTACCAGCCGGCCGCTGAATGAATTGGAGGCATCCATGGCGGCGCCATGGCGGGAGGCCTTGTTGGAGGTAGCGGCGGACGAGGATGATTTGCTCATGGAACAATACCTAGCCGGGACTGAGCCTTCTCCGGAGGCGTTGAAGTCGGCCTTGCGCCGGGCCACATTGGGGAGACGCGCGGTGCCGGTTTACGCCGGGGCGGCTTTACGCAATATGGGCGTACAGCCGTTGCTTGACGGGATATTGGATTTTTTGCCGGGTCCTGATGAGGCCGCCTTTTTTGAAACTTCCACGTCCGGCAAAACCACGAACAGCTTACGGGTGGAGGCGGATCCAGACGCCCCGCTGGCGGCCTTGGTTTTTAAAATTTTTTTGGAGAACGGGCGCAAATTGGCTCTTTTGCGTATTTATGCCGGGCAAATCAGCGAAGGTATGCCCTGCCGCAACAACACCAGGGGCCAGGCCGAACGCATTACCCGTATTTTTCGCCTGGAGGCGGAGAACAGAACGTCTTTGTCCCGCGCCGGAGCGGGCGATATCGTGGCGGCGCAGGGCCTACGTTCTGTAATTACCGGCGACACCATAACTTCCGGAGCCTCTTCCCTGTTTTTGGAAGACATACTGGCATATCGCCCGGTCATTTCCATGGTCTTCGAGCCGAGGAATAACGGTGAAGGCGAAAAATTGGACGAGGCCCTGGAGCGTTACACCCTGGAAGATCCCACCTTGAAGGTGGAAGTGGATGAAACCTCTGGCCAGCGCATTGTTTCCGGGATGGGGGAACTGCACCTGGAAGTGTTGCGGGATCGGATCCGGCGCGAATACAGGTTGGAGATTCGGGCGGGCAATCCCCAGGTGGTTTGCCGGGAGAGTGTGCGCCAGAGCGCGGCGGCCGAAGGCGTGTTTGATCGGGAGTTGGGGGAAATAGCGCACTATGGGCAGGTGCGTCTCAGGGTTTCTCCTTTGGAACGTGGGAAGGGGAATAAAATTGTTAATTTGTCGGCCGGGACGGTCTGTCCGGCATCCTGGACGGCCGCCGTGGAGCAGGGGGTGGAAACCGGCCTGGATTCCGGGGTCTTGCGCGGTTTTCCGGTGCAGGATGTCCTGGTGGAGATTTTGGAATTGGGCAAGCGCGAGGGAGAGTCTTCGCCTGTCGGTTATCACATGTCGGCGGTGGCGGCCGTGAAATCCGCTCTGGAATCGGCTTCTCCTATGCTTTTGGAGCCGATTATGCATGTGGAAATTTCCGTTCCGGAATCCTTTTTGGGCGCGGCCCTGAGTCTGCTTGTGTCCCGTGGCGCTAAGGTTGAAGATGTGCTGGATAAGGGAGGACAGAAATATATCAGAGCCTTGGCCCCTTTGCGCGAGCTTTTCGGTTTTTCCACCAGATTGCGCTCTTCCACCCAGGGTCGGGCCGGCCTGCTCATGCGTTTTGAACGTTTTGACGCCATCTGATGAGACGATACCTTTGAAATTCAGGGATAATACATACATGCCCCAGCCTCCGCCGGCCAGAAAAAGCCTGGGGCAGCATTTTTTGCGGGATGAGGGCGTGGCCCGCCGCATTGTGCGACTCCTGCATCTGGATTCGGAGGATCTGGTGGTGGAGGTTGGTCCTGGTCCGGGTATGCTTACGGGTTTGTTGCGGGATGCGTTTCCTGCGTCCTTGATCTTGGTGGAAAAAGATCCCTATTGGGCCGAGATCAGGCGGGCAGAGGCCGCTGACCGTCCATTCCCGCCGGTTTCGGTGATCACCGTGGACGCCCTGCGCCATGATTGGTCAAGCTATGCGTCTCCTTGTAAAATTATCGGTAACCTGCCATATAATATCGCCTCCCCTTTGATGTGGGATTTGTTCAGTATGGCTGGCGGACTGCGGCTCGCGGTATTCATGGTGCAGAAAGAAGTGGGATTACGCCTGACCGCCGCGCCCGGCGGCAAATCTTACGGGGCGCTTTCGGCTTGGGTGCGCAATTTTTGTAACCCCAGGCTGGAATTTTTGGTCCCGCCCCAGGTATTTATCCCCAAGCCCAAAGTCTGGTCAGCGGTGCTCAGTTTTTTTCCTTTGCCTCCGGAAGAAAGGCCGGCCAAGCCTGAATCTTTGGCCTATTTGCTGAGAATTTTTTTTCAGCAGCGACGTAAACAATTGGGTGTGATTTTGCGCGGGCATGGGCATACTGTTTCAGCCTTGGAAGAATGCGGCATAAATCCGGCGGATCGGCCGGAGGCTCTTTTTCCGGAGCAGTTTAAACGTTTGTCAGATTTTTTTTAGTAAGTCGCCATATAACTATTAGGTTTTTATTGTCTTTTTCTGTACAAACATGCGCGGGCGTATTTCTGCGGGCCGAATGGCTTGACTTTATATCGAAAATTGTGTTGTCTGCTCTTGTTGCGCCGTGTAAACGGTACAGGCGTTAGGCGGCCATCGGGTCGCGTTGTAATAATTATTTAGGAGGAATCTCATGACCAAAGCTGATCTGGTGGCCAAAATTGCTGGCAAGGCTTCAATCACCAAAGCAGGGGCTGAGCGTTCGCTAAACGCTTTCCTGGAATCGGTTCAAGAAGTGGTGGTGAAAGAAGGAAAGCTGACCTTGACCGGTTTCGGCACTTTTTCCGTTGAATCCCGTAAAGCGCGTACTGGCCGCAACCCGCGCACCGGCGCGCCCATTAAGATTCCCGCTTCCAAAGTCGTAAAATTTCGCCCGGGCAAGACTCTTAAAGACGCTGTGAACTAATTTTTGGGGTATCCGATGCTGTTAATGCAACACGGCGAAACCATACACAGCATGTTGCCTTGGGATATCCCTTGGTGGATGCCGGATCATGCTATTTTTTTTGGCGTCCTCTATCTTGTGCTGACAGTATTGGGATTGGGATTGGCCTGTGTGCTGGGAAAATCTTTTCTGGACTTGCGTAAAGAGCTTTCCGGCAATGAAGGACATTGATCAGGCAGCATTTGAAAAAGTTTTTTGGTAAATCGCGTAGCGTCTCAATCCGGGCGAGGCGGAGTTTCCGCCCTGGTTGAGGCGTTACTTTGTTTGATTGGAACTTGCTTTTCGGGGAAAAAGAGATTAAAAATTTTGGTTCCCTGTTTTTCCAATCCGGGGTGTTGCTGGACAGTCATGGGGTTTTCGCAGGCTTGCGGGTTGAGATGGTTATCGGCAAGGGGGTGATTTTTTGCCAGGCGTGTATTTGAACGAGGATGAGTACAATTTTGACATCGCCTTGCGTCGTTTTAAGAAGCAGGTTGAAAAAGCGGGCATTCTTTCGGAAATGAAAAAACGGCAGCATTACGAAAAACCCAGCGTGATGCGTAAAAAGAAGAAGGCCGCAGCGCGGAAGCGCTTGATAAAAAAGATGAGAAAAGTCAGCTCCATCTGAATTATGGCCGGTCCTCCGGCGGGCAAGCCCGCCGGAGGACCGGCTCTCTCAAGTATAAATTTTGGTCATGATGCGTCTGCTGGCGAATGCTGACCAACGGCGGCGATATGGACGCGCGATCTCTTCAGGTTCTGGAATTTCCCAAACTTCTGACCTGTCTTGCGGGTTTTGCGGTTTCAGAGGATGGAGCCAGGACCTGCCTTAAGCTATCTCCATCTTCAAGCGTGTCTCAAATCCATTTTCAAAATATTCTTTTCGAACAGGGCAGCCTCTGGTTGGAATACAGCGGTTTTCGGGTGGGTTCATTTCCAAGCTTGGAAGGGACGCTCGCCCTTCTGGAAAACGGTGGGCAGGTTCTGGACCTGGATGATCTTTGCACCCTGCGGCACGTCCTGGGGCAGGGCCGGAATCTTCTGGCCTCGGTTTTACGTGATGAAAATAATTCTTCCCTCTGGCCCGACCTGATGGAGTTTTGCCGGGCTCATCCTCTGCCCGAAAAAAGCATGCAAGCCCTCTGGCGCTGTATCAGCGAGGACGGTTTTTTGAGGGATGAAGCTTCTCCTGAGCTTATCCTGGCGCGGGCGGAGATCCGCCGTATTCATCAGCAATGCAGCCGTAAAACCGGGGATTTCGCGTGTCAGCATAATCTTGCGCAGTATTTGCAGGATAAATATATAACTCTGGCTTCGGATCGTTACGTCCTGCCGTTGAAAAGCAATTTTAAAGGTAAGTTCCAGGGTATTATTCATGATTATTCGCAAACCGGCGAAACCTGCTATTTTGAACCGTTTTTCCTGGTGGATTTGAACAATCGTTTGCAAGAGGTCAAGCGCGACGAACGGGAAGCGGAGCGGCAGGTTTATATTTACCTAAGTGGCCTGTTGCGTTCTGAAAAAGAGGCCTTGGATAATGTTTATGATCTTATGGTGAAAATGGATGTATTGCAGGCCAAACGCGGATTCGCACTGGCCTGTGCCGGGGTTATGGTGCGTATGGGCGAGGATTTGCCGGTGAATTTGCGTCAGGCACGCCACCCTTTGTTAATATCGGCGCAAACTGGCGCTTCCGCAGCTGTTCCCATGGATATTATACTGGAAAACGGGCAGAAGGCCTTGATCATCAGCGGCGGCAACGCTGGCGGCAAGACGGTTTTTTTGAAAACCCTGGGGCTGATTGCACTGATGAGTTTGTGTTCGATCCCGGCGCCGGTGGCCTCTGGGTCCACCATCCCTGTTTGGAAGCATATTCTGCCTTTTATCGGGGATGACCAGAGCCTGGAAGATCACGTCTCCACCTTTACAGCCCAAATTACCCAATTGACGGCCAATTGGTCCGGACTTGGGCCGGAGTCCCTGGTCATTCTGGATGAATTCGGCACGGGTACGGATCCGTCACAGGGAGCGGCCCTGGCTCAAGCTGTTATGGACGAGCTTATGGGCAACGGGGCCTTTGTGTTCGCGGCCACGCATTTCCCCGCCTTGAAGGCTTATGCCTTGTCGCGGGAAGGGGCGCGCGCCGCTTCCGTACTTTTTGATCCCAAAACCCAAAAACCGCTTTATCAGTTGGCCTATGATCAGGTGGGTGTCAGCCAGACCTTGGAAGTGGCCAGGGATCACGGCCTTCCGGAGGAAATTCTGAAACGTGCCAGGCAATACCTGCTTATGGACGGAGGAGATTCCGGACGCCTTTGGGATCGTTTCAATGATTTGGCCGTGACTAGGGAAAAAGAAATCACCGCCCTGAAGGTGGAACGGGAGGCTTATGCGCGTAGGCGCGACCAACTGGAAGAGCGCTTTGCCCGTGACCGTGAAAAACTTTTTACAGAAATTCGCGAGCAGGCGCAGGCGGTTTTGCGTGATTGGAAGGCCGCCAAAATTTCACATAAACAAAGCTTGAAACAATTGGCCCAGGTCCGGGACAGGCTTTTGCTGGACGAGCCGGGAAACGAACCCGGCTTGAGTGGGGCGGAAAGGCCGGATCTGAGCCGTTTATTGCCGGGCGCGCTGTTGTTGTATGCCCCCTGGAATAAAACCGGTGTGCTTCTTGAAACCGATCTGCGCAAACAGCGGGCGCGCCTGGATTTGTCCGGGATAAGCATGTGGGTGGAGGCCGCAGATCTGTTTTGTTCAGACCGGTCTGCCCCTGGCAGGGTTTGGGCTGGGGGCGGAGTAAGCCTCAAAACCGTCTCCGTATTTCCATTACGCCTGGATTTGCGCGGCACACGCGTGGAAGAAGCCTTGTCCGGGCTGGCGTCTTTTATTGATTCAGCCATTCTCCAGGGCAAGGAGCAATTGGAAATTATTCACGGACGTGGAACAGGAGCTTTACGCCGGGAAATTCATGCTTATATTAAAAAGCATCCACAGGTGCGTTCTTTTGCGTCGGCCAATGAAGACCAGGGCGGGGACGGGGTTACCCTGGTCCTTTTGAAGTGAACCGTTTGATCAAGCCGGGCGGCTGGCGGAAATTACGGGTATTATTATGGCGAACGGCGCTTCAGATCTGGTCGCGGCCAAACAGATCGTCAAGGATCGCCTCAACATTGCGGAGGTGGTGGGGCGTTATGTCAGTCTGACTCCGGCCGGGAGCAATCGTCTGAAGGCTCCTTGTCCTTTCCACAGCGAGACGAAGCCGTCTTTTTTTGTTGATTTGACAAGAGGGGCGTTTCATTGTTTCGGTTGCCAGGCCAGTGGGGATATCTTTGAATTTTATGGTAAATACCACGGTTTGGGCTTTCGGGAGAGCCTGGAACAGTTGGCTTTGGAGGCGGGCGTTTCCTTGCGGAAATTCCAGGATGATTCCGGGTCCGGGGCCAGGCAGGAGGAGCGCAAACGGTTTTTAAGGCAATACGAACTGGCGGGCAAGTATTTCCGGAGCAATTTACGCTCTCCACAAGGCAAAATATGCCGTGAATATATCGCCGGACGCTGCCTGGACGAAAAGCTGGCGGGTAATTTTGAGTTGGGATGGAGCCTGAACGACTGGCAGGCTTTAAGTAATTTTTTACAACGGGCCGGATACAGCCGGGAGCAGGGAATTGAAGCCGGGTTGCTGAAAAAAAATGACGCTGGCAATATTTATGATTTTTTCCGTTCCAGGTTGATTTTTCCAATAAAAAATCTGGCCGGCCAGATAATCGCTTTCGGCGGGCGCATCATCGGCGATGAGGAGGAAGCGGCCAAATACATCAATAGTCCGGATTCTTCCATTTATAAAAAAAAAGAGCATCTTTACGGACTGGCGCAGGCTAGGCGGGGAATTTCAGCGCAAAAGTCCGTATTGCTTACTGAAGGCTACATGGATGTGCTGACTCTGCATCAGTTCGGTTACGCCAATGCCTGCGGCGTATTGGGCACGGCCTTGACCCATGAACATATCCTCAAGTTGCGCGGCCTAGCCTCGCATTTGGAACTGATTTTTGACGGGGACAGGGCGGGGCGCGAGGCCGCCATGAAGAGCGCGCGGCTGTTGCTGCTGTACGGTCTTAATTGCCGGATTGTGACGTTGCCTGACGATCCTCAGGCCAAAGACATAGATTTGTTGCTCAAGAACCAGGGGATCAAAACTTTTGAGGATCTGCGGGCCAAGGCCCCGGATGGGCTGAATTATTGCATGCGGATATTGAACAGTGCTTTTTCGCCACGGGATATCCTGGCCTGGGTCAAGGATTTTTTGCATGAATTGGAACAGCCGGAATTTGTTTCTGGATATATTTCAAAGCTGTCACAGGGGCTGGGACTGGAAGAGGCGGCTATCCGCAAGGAAATGGAAGGAAAAATTTCTATTCGCGGCTCCCGGATTGACCATGAGGAAGACTCGTCCCTGGAATGGAAACGGGACGAGGGCTTTTTGGTCTTTGCCCTGCGTTCCCCGCGCCATATTGCGGTTCTGGAGCGGCACGGCCTGGGCTTTGTTCTTGAAAGCCCTAGGGGTGTGGCTTTGTGGGACAAACTGTGCTCTTTGGATGTGGGCGCGGTGGAAGCTAATATTTTTGAAGAATTGGACGAAAAAGATCGGCAGTTCTGTTTGCGCTGCCGCCTGGATATCCCAGTCACGGATATAAAGGCGGCGAATCAGGAGTGTTTGAGCCTTTGTTCCAGGATAGAGCAGATTTCCCAGGATAAAAACCGCATGGCGGCCAGGCAGGCTCTGGCCGCCATGCGGGAGTATCCTGCGGCCGGCTCCGGGCATGATTCCGTGGATGATATGTTGCGGGCCTACGACAATGCGGCGCGGAAACGTATAAGGAAAAATTCATGACCAATATTAAAGATATTCAACAAATTCAAATACTTATCATAAAAGGCAAGGCCAATGGGTATCTTACCTTTGAAGAGGTAAACAGTGCTTTGCCGTCTGAGGTTAACACTCCTGAGAAGATTGAAGAAATTATTGGTATTTTTGATCAGTTGGAAATTGCCATTGTGGATTCGGAAAAGGAAGGCAAAAAAATTAATGTCTCCACCTCGGAACCGGAAGATGACGTGGTGGCGGAGAGCCCCATCGGTTTGACTGAAGACGAGGATATGGCGGACTATTCTTCCCGTAGCACCGATCCCGTGCGGATGTACTTGCGTGAGATGGGCGCGGTGCCTTTGCTTGATCGGGATGGGGAGGTGCAGATTGCCAAACGTATTGAAAATGGCGAGCAGGATGTCTTGTACGCCCTAGTGGAAGTGCCGGTGGCCGTGGAAGAACTGATTAACGTGGGGGATGATCTCAAGCAGAACCGGATTAAATTGAAGGATGTGGTCAAAACTATTGAAGAAGATGATCCCAGTGAAGATGAAATGAATCAGCGCCAGCGGGTTATCTTGTTGATGGATGAGATCAAGGGAGCTTACAGGCAAGCCAGGCGCAAGAAGATCTATCTGCGCCTGGATGACTGCAACACCCTGGAACGCCGGGTTGCGGCCATTCAAAAAGAAATCGTGGGTTATAAAGATGAGGTTGTGTTGCGTTTACGGGACATCAAGCTGGAGAAAACCTTGATAGACCGCATCATTGAAACGGTGGAGGATTATGTGCGTCAAATGCATAATTGCCACCGGGAACTTTCGGCATACATCCTTTCCACCGGCAAAAATCAGACGGAACTATTGTCAATTTTTGAAGCGATGGACACACGGATTTGCTCTCCGGTGGAGGCCGCCCGGCAGGTCGGCCTGAGCGTGGAAGAAATTTTTCCGTTCAAGGAAATGATCATGGGCAAGATGGAAATTCTCTGCCGCCTACAGGAAAAATGCTGTCACAATGTCAGCGACCTGGAAGAGGTGCTCTGGCGCATCAAGCGAGGCAATGTTACCGCCACTAGGGCCAAACAGGAACTGATTCGTTCCAACCTGCGCCTGGTGGTTTCTATTGCCAAAAAATACACCAACCGGGGTTTGCAATTTTTGGATTTGATCCAGGAAGGCAATATCGGCCTTATGAAGGCGGTGGACAAATTTGAATACCAGAGGGGGTACAAGTTTTCTACTTACGCCACCTGGTGGATACGCCAGGCCATTACCAGGGCGATAGCGGATCAGGCCAGAACCATCCGCATACCAGTGCACATGATTGAAACCATCAACAAATTGATTCGGACTTCACGTTATTTGGTGCAGGAGTTGGGCCGCGATCCTACCCCAGAGGAGATCGCCGAGCGCATGGATTACCCGGTGGATAAAGTGAAAAAGGTCCTCAAGATCGCCAAGGAGCCGATTTCCCTGGAAACGCCTATTGGCGATGAAGAAGACTCCAGCCTAGGTGATTTTATTGAGGATAAAAAAGCCGTGGCCCCGGCGGAGGAAGTGGTTAACACTAAGCTTTCGGAGCAAATTGCCAATGTTTTGGCGGATCTTACCCCCCGTGAGGAGCAGGTGCTTCGCAAGCGTTTCGGCATAGGTGAAAAAAGCGACCACACCCTGGAAGAGGTGGGTAAGACCTTCAGTGTCACCCGTGAACGTATTCGTCAGATTGAAGCCAAAGCCTTGCGCAAGTTGCGCCATCCCATACGCAGCCAGATTTTGCGCAGTTTTTTCGAAAACTAACGTGCGAGGTTCAGCACACGCCCGCTTGCGTCTGCTTGGCCGCGCAGGCGAGGTAAAAGCCGTCTTGAATACAGTTTTATAAGACGGCTTTTATTATTAGAGAGTCGGCTCATCTGATAAAACCTTGCTAAAGTGGGTGTGGCGGGATAATCTTAAGAATAAACAGTCTTGAAAAAACCTAGTGAGGGACGGATTATGTCAATACGGGTGAAGGCCGCCCTGGTAATCATCTTGATTGTTTGCGCTGTTACGTCGTCAAGTTTGTTCTTGAATTTATCGCTTACCAAGCGGCATCTTATCGAGGCCATAGAACAGGATTTGATTTTGGCGCGGGACATAGTAGATGATCTGGTCTCCACAAAAATCCGTCTTTTAAAATCACATGCCGCTACTGTGGCCGAGCGTCTTCTGAAAACCGATTCAGCCGAAGAGATGGTCCAAATTATGGGCTCCCAACTGGACGAATTTCCTGAATTTACGGGGCTGGCGGTGTATGACCGGAAACATGGCATTGTCGCTGATTACGGCGAACCGGTTCGGGAGGATATCATACATGAAAATTACATACAAATGGCCTTTGAAGGCGAAGAAATTATCTCCACCACGCATTATAACGGTATAGGCTCGTTCATCATGCATGTTTTTGCGCCCATGGGGCAGGATATGGTGTTGTCCACGACTTTTTCGGGAATGGTTTTTGCCGACCTTCTTTCGGGGTACCGGCTTTGGCAGACCGGTAGTATTTTTATGCTTGACGAGACAGGGGTAGTCATCGCCCATTACCGTTCCGATCTGGTTCGGGAACGGCGTAATTACATTATTAAAGAGTCCGGAACCGGAACAACCAAGGAATCAGCGGCCATGAGCGCCTTTTTTAAGGAGATTATTTCCAATGAAATGGGCGTTGGCACTTACCATTTTGAGGGGAAGCAGCGTTTTTGCGCCTATAAGCATGTGGCCAGTTCGGTAGCTGGTTGGCGTATTGTTGTGTCGTTCGCCTTGGACGAAAGCCCCGAAGCCGGAGTGCAGTATGGGTTGTTGCTCTCTGCGTTGTTTTTTATGGCTATGGGTGTGATAATTTCCATTTTTGTCTCTGGGCGTGTTGTTCGGCCTTTTTATAAAATTGAGGAACAAAATCGAAACTTGGCGGAACTTAGCGAAACCGCCAGGATTGCCTCCGAGGCCAAGTCCAAGTTTCTGGCCAACATGAGTCACGAAATGCGCACTCCGCTCAATGTCATCATCGGCCTGTCGGAGTTGACCCTGGAATCCGAGGAAACTAAGGGGGAGAATTATTCCAATCTTGAAAAAATATGCGGTGCCGGGGTTACCCTTCTGAACACGGTTAATGATATTCTGGATATTTCCAAAATTGAGTCCGGAAAATTCGATCTTATTCCGGTTGAGTATGACATCCCAAGCCTGATTAACGATGCTGTTACCCAAAGCATTATGCATATAGGAGAAAAGCCCATTCGTTTTATTCTCGATATCAATGAAAAATTGCCCGCGCGCCTTTATGGCGATGAATTGAGGATTAAGCAGATTTTTAACAATCTTTTGTCCAATGCTTTCAAATACACTCAAGAAGGAGAGGTGGAACTGGGCATAGAGTGCGTCTGGGAAGGCGAGGCGGCCTGGATGACCATCCGTGTCCGGGACAATGGCATTGGCATCCGCCCTGAGGATCTGGATAACCTGTTTTACGATTACACCCGCATGGATATAAGGTCCAACCGTAAAGTCGAGGGGACCGGCCTTGGGCTTCCCATCACCAAAAGTCTGGCCGAAATGATGCACGGCGAGATAGCCGTGGAAAGCGAATACGGCAAGGGCAGCGTTTTCACGGTCAGGATCCTTCAAAAGTTCGTGACTGAGGCTGTCATCGGCCCGGAAGTGGTAAGCAGTTTGAAAGGCTTTCATTATTCCGACCAGAAACGTCGTTACGGCACCCGGCTGGTGCGGGTAAGCCTCCCTTACGCCCGGGTGTTGTTGGTGGACGACGTGCTGACCAACCTGGATGTGGCCAAAGGTATGATGAAGCCCTACGGCATGCAGATTGACTGCGTGACTAGCGGACAACAGGCCATCGATGCCATCCGTTCTGAAAAAGTCCGTTATAACGCCGTGTTCATGGACCACATGATGCCTGGGGTGGACGGGCTCGAGGCCACCAGAGTTATTCGGGAGGAAATCGATACCGAATATGCCAGAAATGTGCCGATCATAGCCCTCACGGCCAACGCCATCGTAGGCAGTGAGCAGATGTTTTTGAGTAGCGGTTTTCAGGCCTTTTTGCCCAAACCTATTGAAATTGCTCGTCTTGACGCCGTTATCCGGCAATGGGTGCGTGGTAAAACGTCTGGCGATAGGCCTTTAGATGGAGACGGCAGCGAAGGGGAACCGGAAATGAGGGTGACAGCACAGGACTTTCCTTTCCAGGTGGAGGGAATTGACCTTAAAAAAGGGCTTGAGCGTTTTAGCCATGACGAGGCGTCTTTCCTGCAGGTTTTGCGTTCTTACGCTGCCAACACCAAACCATTGATTGAGGCGGCCAGGGTGGTCAATAAGGGGAATTTGGCGGAGTATGCCATAATAGCCCACGGAATCAAAGGTTCAAGTTGGGGAATTGGCGCGGATGTTCTGGGAGATAGGGCTGAGAGCATGGAAAAAGCGGCCAGGGGAGAAAATTTGGCCTTTGTATTGGACAATAATGCCGCTTTCCTGGAATCCGCCGAGACCTTGGTCGCCGGACTGGATGAACTGCTTCGGCAAATGGCCTTCCACAGCCCCAAGCCTAAAAAAGAGCAACCGGACCAGGAGGTGTTGGAAAAACTGCTGGCAGCTTGCGGGGTTTATGACATGGATGGAGTGGATGCGGCCATGGCGGAGCTTGAAAGTTTTGAATACGAATCCGATGGCGGGCTTGTGGTTTGGCTGCGAGAAAACGTGGATCGGATGCGTTTTGCGCAAATTAAGGAAAGGCTTTCGACCGTGAAAGGGGCGAAGGCATGAGCCGTGCCAGGTCCGTTCGACAGTTTGAAAAAAACAATATTACCACGCATGAGCAAGAACGTCAGGCGCAGCTTCTGCATGCGGTAAACAGGGTAGCGGCCGTGTTGTTGGCGCCGGTCGATGATGCGGTTTTTAAGGATGTACTCCTCGAAGGCATGGAAATCATAAGCCGTTGCGTGGATGTCGACCGGATTTGTCTTTGGCGGAACGATACAGTTGACGGAGTTTTTTGTTATGTAAATAAATTTTACTGGCGTAGCGAGGCTATCCAGTGGAAAAAACCTCAGGTGATGAAGCGTCCTTACAGTGAAATGCCTGAATGGAAAAAAAAATTTCTGTTGAATGAATATGTAAACGGCCCTCTTTCCGCCTTGGCGCGGCAGGAACAAAGCGTATTGGAGCCTCAGGGCGTAAAATCTATTTTGGCCATACCTCTGTATTGGCAGGGGCAGTTTTACGGTTTTTTCAGCTTTGACGACTGTCGCCGAGAGCGCTCTTTCACCGAGGACGAGGTCGACATTTTGCGCTCTGCGGGTTTGATGCTGGTCAGCGCCGTAAATCGTCACGAACAGGCAGTGGACATTGGTGATACGCATAGACGCGCCCGGCTTATGCTGGATGCGACACCTCTCAGTTGCAGCCTATGGAATAAGGATTTTAAGCTTTTTGACAGCAACGAGGAAAGCGTCAAATTATTCAAGCTTAACGACAAACGGGAAATATTGGATCATTTTTTTGAATTTTCTCCGGAATATCAGCCTGATGGGCAGCCTTCCCCAGTAAAAACCGCCATGTATCTCAAAAAGGCCTTTGCGGAGGGCAGATGCGTCTTTGAATGGATGCATCAATTGCGGGACGGCACACTGTTGCCTACGGAAGTCACCTTGGTTCGTGTTCTTTATGGTGATGATTTTGTCATCGCCGGATATACCCGCGATCTGCGTGAACACAAACGAATGATGTATGAAATAGAGCAACGGGACAACCTGCTGGATGCGGTGAACCGCGCGGCCATCGTTCTGCTCCAGCTGGAGCCTGAGGAGTTTGATAATGATTTGCGTAACTGTATGGGCATGATGGCCGAGACCGTGGGCGCTGACCGCGTAACCATCTGGAAAAATTACACTAAAAATCAACGGCTGTATTGCACTCAAATTTATGAGTGGCTGGGGGAAGCCAGGTCGCATATAGGTAGCGACATGACTACAGGCATAACGTACGAGGAAAAGATACCGAGTTGGGAAAAAGTCCTGTCCCAAGGGGAATGCATTAACAGCTTGGTGCATGACCTGTCCTCGGCGGAACAGGCGCAGCTTTCTCCATTGGGTATATTGTCCATTTTTGTGGCGCCGGTATTTTCACGAGGGCGATTCTGGGGCTTTATCGGGTATGACGATTGCCATCGTGAACGGGTGTTTTCTGAAAACGAACAGGCTATTCTGCGTTCCGGCGGTCTTCTGATTGTCAATGCCCTGTTGCGTAACGACAATGTAAAGGAGATGATCCGGCTGCAGGAGGAATTGGCGATCGCCTTGGAGGAGGCCCAAAAGGCCAACCATGCCAAGAGTAATTTTTTGGCCAACATGAGCCATGAGATGCGCACTCCGCTTAACGCCATTATCGGCTTGTCGGAATTAGCCCTGGAACCGGGAGAAACGGCGGAAGATAATTACGCGAACCTTGAAAAGATAAACAGCGCCGGCATTACCCTTTTGAACATTGTCAATGACATTCTGGATATTTCCAAAATTGAATCCGGAAAACTCGAGCTTGTCCCGGTTGACTATGATATCCCCAGCCTGATTAACGATGCCATTACCCAAAGCATCATGTATATCGGCGAAAAACCCATCCGTTTTATTCTCGATATCAATGAAAGCCTGCCGGCGCGTCTTTACGGCGATGACTTGAGGATTAGGCAGATTCTCAACAATCTTTTGTCCAATGCCTTCAAATACACCAGGGAAGGGACGGTGGAACTGGGCATAGTCTGCGCCCGCGAGGACGAGGCGATCCGTATGACAATCCGCGTTCAGGACAGCGGTATCGGTATCCGCCCCGAGGATTTGGGCAGCTTGTTTGTCGAATATACCCAGGTGGACACGGAATCCAACCGCAAGATAGGCGGCACAGGCCTTGGGCTCCCCATCACCAAAAAGTTGGCTGAGATGATGGGTGGTGAGATTACCGTGGAAAGCGAATATGAAAAAGGTAGCGTGTTCACGGTTAAATTGTTTCAGAAATTCGTGACCGAGGCCGTCATCGGTTCGGAAGTGGTGACCAGTTTGCAAAATTTTCATTATTCCGGCCAGAAGCGGCGTTATGGCTCACGGTTGCTGTTGGAGAGACTGCCTTATGCCAGGATTTTGGTGGTGGATGATGTGCTTACCAATCTTGATGTAGCCAAAGGCATGATGAAGCCCTATGGTATGCAAATTGACTGTCTGACCAGCGGACGGCAGGCCGTCGATGCCGTCCGCGATGAAAAAATCCGTTATGACGCTGTGTTCATGGATCATATGATGCCTGATATGGACGGGATTGAGGCCACTAGGATTATCCGGGAAGAGATAAATACCGAATATGCCAGAAACTTGCCGATTATAGCTCTTACGGCCAACGCTGTCGTGGGGAACGAGGAAATATTTTTGAAGAGCGGGTTTCAGGCCTTTTTGTCCAAGCCCATTGAAGTTTTCCGCCTTGACGCGATTATCCGGCAATGGGTGCGGAATAAAAAGTCAGTGTATAACTCCTTGGATGTAAATGACAGCAGACTGCGGCTGGAAACAGCAGTGGCTACGCGTGATTTTCCTTTTCTGGTGGAAGGGATCGATTTGAAAAAGGGGCTTGAACGTTTCGGTCAGGATATGGAATCTTTCCTGGGAGTTTTACGTTCTTACGCCATCAATACCCAATCGTTGATTGAGGCTGGAAGAGCTGTTAAACAGGAAAATCTGGCTGACTACGCCGTAATGGTCCATGGGATTAAGGGATCCAGTAGGGGCATCGGCGCGGGTACTATTGGAAACATGGCCGAAACTCTGGAAAAAGCGGCCCGAGAAGGAGATTTTGCCTTTGTGTCGAAAAACAATGTTTTTTTTTGGGAGACCGTCGAAGCACTGATCGCCGGGTTGAATGATCTGTTAAGGCAAATGGCCTCCCTCGGCCGGAAGCCTGGAAGGGATCAGCCGGATGAAGAAACGCTTAAGAAGCTGCTGGCGGCTTGCGAAGCTTACGATATGGATGGGGTGGACGCGGCCATGGCGGAGCTTGAAAGTTTTGAATACGAATCCGGTGGCGGGTTATTGGCCTGGTTGAAAGAGAATGTGGCTCAGATGAATTTAAGGCAAATCAAGGAAAGGCTTTCGCCCTGACAATGAATGGAGAAAGAAAATATGGAAGACACTCGTTATAAAATTATTATGGTTGACGACAACGTGGCCAACCTGACCATGGGTAGAAATATGCTCAAAACTTTCTATGAGGTTTATCCCGCGCCGTCTGCGGCCAAACTTTTTGAAATTCTTGAAAATATTCTTCCGGATTTGGTTCTTTTGGATATTGAGATGCCGGAGATGAACGGCTACGAGGCCATAAAAAAACTGAAGGCCGATGCGCGCTTTGCAGATATACCGGTGATCTTTCTCACGGCGAAGAACGATGAAAACAGTGAATTGGAGGGTCTGGACTTGGGCGCGGTGGATTATCTGTCCAAACCATTTTCCGCATCGCTCCTGCTTAAACGTATCGCCAACCAGCTTTTGATTGTGCGGCAGAAGAGAGATTTGCTGACCAGTCAGGCGGCTCTCCAGGACTATGCGGACAACCTGGAAATAAAGGTACGCCATAAAACCCAGGAAGTGCTCCATCTGCAAAACGCCGTACTTTCAACCGTGGCCGATCTGGTGGAATTTCGCGACCATTGCACCGGCGGTCACATTGTTCGAACCCAGCTTTATTTGAAAGCCCTGACCGATGAACTTATACGTGAAGAAATATATGTGGACGAGATTAGTAAATTTGATTTTGAATTTTTCCTGTCTTCGGCCCAACTTCACGATGTGGGTAAAATCGCTATAACTGATCTTATTTTGAACAAGCCCGCCGCGCTTACCCCTGAAGAATACGAAATTATGAAAACTCATGTGACGGTGGGAGTGGATGCCATAGAAAAAATAATGCACAACACGGAAGAACATGCTTTCCTGCGTCACGCCCTGCTCACCGCAGGAACCCATCATGAAAAATGGGACGGTAGCGGGTATCCCGTGGGACTCAAGGGCAAGAATATCCCGTTGGAAGGCAGGCTGATGGCTATCGCTGACGTATATGACGCGCTTATTTCCGTCCGCCCGTACAAAAAGGCGTTTACCCATGAAGAAGCGGTCAAAATTATCAAAGAGGGCGCGGGAGCCCATTTTGATCCTGTTATGGTGGACGTGTTTTGCAGGGTCGAGAAGGAGTTCGCAAAGGTATCACGCGAAATCGTGTGACCAGGAATATTTTTTATTTGTAGTAGTTTATGACCTTACCCCGTCAGGTATCCCAAGTTTAAGTTAGTGGTCCCGTTGGTTATAGGATTGATGGTGTTCATAGTACTCTTCAGGACTCATTCAGTCGTACTTGACGGAACTGATTTTCATTAGGCGTTCCCAGTTATGTAGGGCTTCCACATAGCGCACCGACCCGGTCTTGGCGCGAATAACCATGGAATGGGTGATGGCTCCGTTGCCGGTGTACTGCACCCCACGTAGGAAGGTGCCTCCTGATATGCCCGTGGCCGAGAAAAAGACATCTTCACTTTTGACCAGGCTTTCCACAGTCAGTGTTTCACGGATATCAACACCGGCTTTCTGAATGGCCTCTTTTTCCACAAATGACTGCGGGTCCAGGCGAGCGTAGATCTGTCCTCCAAGACCGCGAATGGCGCAGGCCGCAAGCACTCCTTCTGGAGTTCCGCCGGTACCGATCATTACATCCACTTCTGAACGGGGGTCCACCGCCATCAGCGCTCCACAGACATCTCCATCGGTGTGTAGCTGGATACGGGCGCCCGTGTGGCGAATTTGTTTGATCAGGTCCTGATGGCGGGGTTTATCCAGCACGAAGACCACTAGGTCGTCCACGTCCTTGCCCAGGGCTTTGGCTATTTTTATCAGGTTGTCATCCACCGGGGCATCCAGATCTACCACATCGCGGGCTTCCTGCCCTACCACAAGTTTGCGCATGTAATAGCTGGGGCCTGGGTTATACATGGCCCCGGCCGGGGCGATGCCTACTACGGAGATGGCATTGGGCCGCCCGAAGGCCAAAAGGTTGGTTCCTTCTACCGGATCAACGGCCACGTCCAGAGCCGGACCTTCGCCCAAGCCGACGTTTTCGCCGTTATACAGCATGGGCGATTTGTCTTTTTCACCTTCTCCGATGATCACCTTGCCTTTTATGGCCATGGAATTGAAGCTGAGGCGCATGGCGTCCACCGCCGCCCGATCGCCGGCCTCTTTTTCTCCTTTGCCGAGCCAGCGGGCGGAAGACAAGGCGGCTGCCTCGGTTACGCGGACCAGATCCAGGGCCAGATTTTTCGTGGGAACTTCGGGAGCGGCTTTTGTTTTTACCATAAAACCTCCGCAGGATTATTTATTCATGGCATTGATGAAGTCGTTGTTATTCGCGGTGCCGCGCATTTTATCCAACAAAAATTCCATGCTGTCTATAGAGGACATGGGGGCCAGGATTTTACGCAGAATCCAGACCCGGTTAAGGGTATCCTCGGTAAGCAACAATTCTTCCTTACGGGTTCCGGTACGGTTGATGTCAATGGCCGGAAAGACGCGTTTTTCGGCCAAGTGCCGATCCAAATAAATCTCCATGTTGCCGGTGCCTTTGAATTCTTCAAAGATCACTTCGTCCATGCGCGAACCGGTATCAATGAGGGCAGTGGCAATGATGGTCAGACTGCCGCCTTCCTCTATATTGCGAGCCGCGCCGAAAAAGCGTTTCGGCCTTTGCAGGGCGTTTGCGTCCAGACCGCCCGATAGCACCCTGCCTGAAGAAGGCGTAACCGCGTTGTAAGCCCGGCCTAGACGAGTTATGGAATCCAGCAGGATGACCACATCACGCTTACGTTCCACCAAGCGTTTGGCTTTTTCCAGCACCATTTCGCATACCTGCACGTGGCGTTGCGGAGGTTCGTCAAAGGTGGAGGAAATCACTTCCGCCCGTTCCACGGTACGTTCCATGTCGGTGACTTCTTCCGGACGTTCGTCAATGAGCAGCACAATCAGGTAAATATCCGGATTGTTGGCGTTTATGGAATTGGCCAAGTTCTGTAACAGGATGGTCTTGCCCGTGCGCGGCGGGGCGACGATAACCGCGCGTTGCCCGCAACCTATGGGCGCCAGAAGATCAATCACCCGGCATGAATAGTTTTTATCGCCGTTTTCCATGATCATGTGGCGGTCTGGATATATGGGGGTGAGGTTATCGAAAAGGACAAGATTTTTGGCGTGTTCCGGCCCTTCAAAACCTATATCGTTTACTTTGAGCAGGGCGAAATAGCGTTCGCCTTCCTTGGGGGGGCGGATTTGCCCGGAAACCACGTCTCCCTTGCGCAGGCTGAAGCGGCGTATCTGTGAAGGAGAGACATAAATATCATCAGGTCCAGGCATGTAACTGCTCAGGGGCGAGCGCAGAAAACCGAAACCGTCAGGTAATATTTCCAGTACGCCATCGCCGTAGATGGCGCCATTTTGTGTGGCACAGCTCTGCAACAAAGCGAAAATTAATTCTTGTTTACGCATACTGCTGGGGTTTTCAATATTGAATTGTTCCGCCAGCTCCATGAGGTCAAGCATACTTTTGGTTTTAAGTTCAGACAGATTCATACCATTTTCTTCATAATTCGTATTGTTGGAATTTTTTTTACGCATTTTTCAAAATAAATAAAGGTTAGGGTGAAGGGGTATCCCTGCGGCAGAGTTGCGTGCTTTTGTCGTTTAGGACAATTTCGTAATGAAATTGTTTTATAAAGAGTGCTAATTCCAGATGGATCATGTGAAACAGAAAATTGAAGGGAAACTGGTATCCGTCCTGGGACAATTCAGAAATATAAAAAAATGAATTGCGTAACAATTATCAGACAAGCATGACCTGCCGTCAAATCTGCATCTCAGGCGTGAAGCACTCTGGCAGCAACATAAATTTCAAGCGGAAGCTTATCTTATACCTATATTGTTGGCAAGTGTTTTATGAATTTTTTTCTTGTCCGGATAAAATATCCTCAAACAGAGCCTCAATGTGGTTTTGGACCGATTCTCGCCTGTTTTCCAGCACACAGGCTATTTCCACCGTGACGAAGTTCATAGCCTGTTCCAGGAGACGTCGTTCTCCGAAAGAAAGTTCTTTTTCCCCCCTGATGAGCAGGAGTTCTTTCAGAACATTACAGGAATCGGCCAGGGTGCCGGTTTTGAGTTTCTCGGAATATTCGCGGTAACGGCGGTTCCAGTTTTGTCCTGTATATCCGGTAAAATCACTGCGGTCTTTCAGGCTTTCCAGGATTTCCCGGCAATATTCCGGACTGGAAAGGTTGCGTAGCCCAACATGTTCAACGTTATTCACCGGAACCATCAAGGTGATATTGTTCCCCAGGATGCGCACGATGTATAGGCTTATTCTGGAGCCGCCAATAATCTGGTCGGTTATATTTTCAACAGTTCCCACGCCATAGGCGGGATAAACCACGCGCTGCCCCAGAGAGAAATCCATAGTAAGTCCTTGAGCATACTTTCAGGCGGTACCGGCTTAATTAAGTAGTTCCGCCCGCAAGCGTCCGCGATGAGGATTTGCGGTTTGTAGGCAGACCCTGGGCGGTGTCGGGAACCGCAGTCTTCAGACCTGCGGTTTCCGATAAGCTTACGGAAGATTAGTTTACCCTAAAGCCGGCGTACAGTCCAGGAGCCGTTTAAAATTCCGTTTCCGTGCGGCATTCAGTCTTGTTTCGACCCGACAACCGTTGGCCTGAAACTTTTGATGATCTGGCGGGACATATCGAAACCGGTCTCTTTGAATCGCCGCACGGCGGCGCAGGCCGCCGCCAGAACTTCTTTCACGATGGAGAATTCGGCGGAGTTGAAGGAGGAGGTCACATAGCTGACCGCGGCGTTTGCGGGGTGACCTATACCCAGGCGTAGGCGGTAAAAAGCGTTTGTTCCTAGGTTTTGTTCCAGGGAAATTATTCCCTTGTGGCCGGCGGAGCCTCCGCCCCATTTCAGGCGCATGTGCCCCAAGGGTAGATCCATTTCATCGTGGACCACAACAAGGTTCTGATTGTCCACCCGAAAATAGGACATGACCGGGGCTACCGCCTGGCCGCTCAAATTCATGTAGGTCAAGGGTTTGAGCAGCAACCAGGGCAAGGCTGGCGGCGGACTGAGCCTGGCCCGCCATAATATGAAATTCCGGCGGGGAAAGGAGAGTTTTTCCAGGTCGGCCCAGGGTTCCGTGGCGGCTTGCGCCAGTAGTTCATCGACCAGCATGAAGCCGTAATTGTGTCTGGTGCGCGCGTATTCTTCACCTGGGTTACCCAGGCCGATCAGCATTCCGTCCAGTTGCATGCCTGGCGCAGGTTCCGGCTATTCAGCGGCAGCGGCGGGCGCGCTATCGGTTTCAGCGCCACCTTCTTCCGTGCTTTCGCTGATCATGATGATGGCCGCCAGGGCGGTTTCCGGGTCCATGTCCGCCTTCAAATCTTTGGACAGATGCAAATCTTTGATTTGTATGGAATTATTTATCTCCAGGTCGGATACATCCACGGAGATTTTTTGCGGCAGGGCCAAGGGTTTGCCGATAATCATGACGGTTTCGTGATATACCTGCATTTGTCCGCCTAATTTGGCGCCCTTGGCGGTTCCGGTGAATTCCAGGGGAATACGGATTTTAATTGTCTTTTCCAGGTCCACTCCGAAAATATCCAGATGCTGGATGCGATTTTTTACCGGGAAGTAATCCACATCCCAGATCAGCGCCGGATGGGTTTCTTTGGTGCCTCCTCCGCTTATCTCCAGGTTGAATACCTTGGTGCGTTTGACCTGCTGGTAGAGCATGGACAATTCTTTTTCATTTATGGTCAGGGGTTTGTTGTCGCCTTTGCTGTTATAAAAGACAGCGGGGATTTGTCCGGAGGCGCGCAGTCTGCGCGAGACGCCTTTGCCTGTTTGTTCGCGTTTTTGCGCCCTGAGGGTAAGTAAATCAGACATTTTTTTCTCCTTTGATCCTCAGCCATGACTTTCGCCGTTGCTGACGGGTGGCTTTCAAACAAAAAGCTCACTGACGGAGGATTCTGTATGGGTATTGTATATGGCTTTGGCTAAAAGGTTCGCGATGGAAAAAATATGTATTTTGTCGCATAATTGGGCTTTACTGGGAATGGTATCAGACAGGAAAATCTTTTTGAAGGACGACTTGTTCAGGCGTTCCATGGCCGGCCCGGAAAGCACGGCATGGGTGGCGCAGGCATAAACCTCCGTGGCTTTATATTTCAAAAGCACTTCGGCCGCGGCCACCATCGTGCCGGCGGTGTCAATCATATCGTCCACCACTACCGCCACCTTATTTTTTACATCTCCGATTACATGGGTGGCGCTGGCCTGACCCGGCATATCCCTGCGTTTGTCAATGATCGCCAAGCCGGCATTGATTCTTTTGGCATAAGCTCTGGCCCGTTCAACCCCGCCAGCGTCCGGAGACACGATAACAATTTCGCCTTTTATGCCGCGTAGGCACTCCAGGGCTACCGGGGCGGCAAAGATATTATCCACCGGTACATTGAAAAAACCCTGGATTTGTCCGGCATGCACATCAATGGTAATCAGGCGGTGCATACCGGCGGCATATAATATGTCGGCCACCAGTTTGGCGCTGATGGGCGCGCGCGGGCTGACCTTGCGATCCTGACGGGCATAGCCGTAATATGGTATCACCGCAGTGACCCGTTTGGCGCTGGCGCGTTTCAGGGCGTCCAGCAGCAGGCTGAGTTGCATGAGATTGTCGTTGACCGGGCTGCAGGTGGATTGCATGACATAAATATCTTCGCCGCGCACACTTTCCTGGATTTCCACGCGGCTTTCGCCGTCGTTGAAGGTATCCAGCAGCACCTTGGTGGGCTTTGTGCGCAATTTGGCGCAAATGGCCTCAGAGAGAGCCGGGTTGGATGTTCCACTGATGATTTTAATTTTGTTTGGCATGCTGTGTCCTTACAAAATGAATGGCAGGGGCGGAAGGATTCGAACCTACGCATGACGGAACCAAAATCCGTTGCCTTACCAACTTGGCGACGCCCCTGTGCGAAAGAGTCGCATATATGTGCGCAACCCCTCACGGGTGAATGCCGTATCTGCGGTTTGGGCCGCGTCTGGGTCCGCAAAAATGCCAAAAATACTGCTTCCACTCCCGCTCATGAGCGCGAATTCAGCTCCGGCCTCCATAAGTCTATTTTTAATCGTGGCCAATTGCGGGTACTCGGCAAAAATAGGTTTTTCAAGGCTGTTGTATGGAGAACAGTCTAATGCGGGTTTGTTCCTATACCGCAGGTGGTCAATTGTCAAGCCGTCGGGCGGGTTATTCTGCATTTTATCCCAGGCGGCATAGGCCCAGGCGGTGGATATTCGCAATTCCGGGCAAACCAGTAGCAAGGTCATGCCCTCCAATAGCAGGAGCGGGCCTAGATCCGGGGCCAGTATTTCACCCATGCCGGAGGCCCTGGCCGGAGTATTCATGATGAAAAAGGGCACATCCGCGCCCACCCTCGCAGCTAGGTCCAGCAGTTCGTCTTCTTCCAGGGCCTTTTTTCTTAGTTTACGGCTTAAAGAATTGCAAAAAAGCAGTAAACAGGCCGCATTGGCGCTGCCACCGCCCAGACCGGCTCCTATGGGCACTCCTTTATGCAGTTCAATCCGCAAGGGCGGCAACGGGGCCACATTTTGTCCAAAAAGGGCATGGGCTTTGGTCAGGGTGTTATCCAACGGATCAAGCCCGTTTTCACGGCAATTGACCTGGCAGGACGATCCGGCGTTGTTTTCTATCTGGATTGTTATTTCGTCATGGGGGTCATCCAGGGGCAATATCCAGGTATCCAGGCTGTGGTAACCGTTCGGTAACCGCCCGGTGATTTCCAGAAACAGGTTTATTTTACAGCCGGATTTTAAAAAGGTTGGGCGCGTCCAGTCTTTGTCCATGCAAGAATTTGACATTATTCCAATTCTTCCAGGGTAAGATGATCATTGGTGTATATGCAGATGTCGCAGGCAATGCTCATGGCCTCGCGGGCGATTTGGGCGGCATCCAGGGCACTGTGCTTGAGCAGCGCCCTGGCCGCGGCCATGGCGTAAGGACCGCCGCTGCCTATGGCCGTTACTCCGTCGTCCGGTTCAACCACATCGCCATTGCCTGAAAGCAGCAGGATATTATTTTTGTCCGCCACCAGCAGCATGGCCTGTAAATGGCGCAAATAGCGATCCATCCGCCAGTCTTTGGCTGTTTCCACCGCCGCGCGCAACAGGTTGCCCTGCTGTTCTTCCAGTTTTTTTTCAAAACGCTCGAACAAGGTAAAGGCATCCGCGGTGGAGCCGGCGAAACCTGCCAGGATCTTGTCATGGTACATCCGGCGCACTTTTTTGGCTGTGTGTTTCATGACCACTGATTGTCCCTGGGTCACTTGGCCGTCTCCGGCTATTACCACCTTGTTGCCCTTCTGCACTGCCAGGATGGTTGTTCCGTGCAATTCGTGGGACATTTTTCCTCCATGGGTTCCTTGGGGCTGTTTGGGCCGATGCCGTTATCCTTCGTATAAATTTCCCGGCTAGGACGGCTTAGGATTATTGCCAGAAAGAGCGGCGTTCGGCATATTTTTTTTCAAAAAGAAGCAGTTCTTCTTTATCCGTATCACTTTTGGCCAAGCTGTGCAGCCGCAGGTAATTTTGTTCGGTTTTGGGGGCGTTGTTTTCATACAGGGCGCTGTAAGCCAAATGTAGGTGGGCCTGAAAGAGTCTCCCGCTCTTTCCAAGGATCTGGGCGTAATAATAGTGAGTCTCGGATTCTTCGGGCTGACGTCGCAAAATCTGCTTGTAACAATCTATGGCCTGTTCTTTTTGTCCGGCGTCCGCCAGGAGCCTGGCGTAATAGAACGTGGCCAGGTAGTCGCTGGGGTTTTTCGCGGTAGCTTGTTGCAAAAGCTCAAGGGCGGCGTTTCTGTCGCCTTTAAGGTAATTGAAGCGTCCGGCTTCGCGCAGAAATAGAGGCTCTTCGGGACGGAGCCGCAGGGCATCCTCAAAGGCCTGTTGCGCGTCCGTGATACGATTGGTCCGTTCATATAAAAGGCCTAAGCCAAGGCAGGCCAGGGCGGCTTCCACTCCTTTGCGTTGTTCCATAAAAAATTGCAGGGTGGTTTCCGGATTGGCGTAACGCCCACGGATCAGGGTCTGGATGCGTAAAAAACGTTCATTGTCATAGGTTTTTTTTTCGTTTGGCGAGGAAGGACGCCGTTGTATACGCGCTGTAATGTCCGCGATACGTCCGGTCATATCCGGGTGAGTGGAAAGATACACCGGAATTTCCGTGCCTGTGATCCACTGCGGACGTTGGATGATCTTGAAGGCTTCCACCATGCTTTCCGGAGGGTAACCGGCGGCTAGAAAATAATTGTAACCCAACTGATCCGCTTCGTTCTCGTCAATGCGGCTGTATCCGAGCATGGCGCTATGCCCGGCGGCCACACTGCCGGAAATTATCGCCGGGAGCGTGTCATTGTTTCCTGCCAAAAAAACTCCGGCCAAGGCACCAACGGCTGTTAGCAGACCGATCTTTCGAGCCTGCCCTATGCGTCTGGCGATATGGCGTTGGGTGACATGAGCCAGTTCGTGGGCCAGCACCCCGGCGGTTTCAGCCTCATTACGCAGGTTCAGAATGAGGCCAGTGTGTAAAAAGATGTATCCCCCGGGGGCCGCGAAGGCATTCAGGGTATCGTCGCGGATTACGTTTATGTTGAAGCGGAGAGGTTGCGGCGGCGCTTGGGCCAAGATGCGCTGCAAAAGGTACTCCACATAATCTGTTACCTCCGGGTCATGTATGATAGTTTTTGATGAGCGCAGGAAGATGTTGAAATTGCGTCCCAGTTCAACCTCTTCCGATAGGCTGATTTCCGCTGCGGCGTGGACAGGGAGTAATTGGAGAAATACAAAAAAATAAAGGAAGAGACGGAAACGAGGACGCCGTTGGATTATTCCAGGTCCCATACCGTTCCTTGGGGGGTATCGCGCAGGAGCACTCCCATGGCGGCAAGTTCATCACGGATGGCGTCGGAACGGGCGAAATCTTTGGCTGAACGGGCCGCCTTACGTTTATCGAGCAAGACAAAAATCTGTTCTCGGTCAACTTGCCGGCGTTTAATCCGGACATCTCTGAGCATTTCAAGAAAAGCGCCCGGCTCTTGTTGCAGCAGACCGAGAACTTTTCCCCAGTCTTGCAGCAAATTTTGAGCCTGCTCCAAAAGCTGTCGTCCTCCCTCGTTTTTGCTCAGGGTTTTATTCTCCAGTACACGGTTGGTCTGGCGCACTAGGTTGTTGATTTGTCCCAAGGCGGCGGCGGTATTTAAATCGTCCGCCATGTTTTCCTGCCAGGCTTGGGCGGTCTTCCGGATTTCTTCCGTTTCGGCCGCGTCCGCCCGGCCGGGCTGCCATTTATCCCTTTGTAAAGCAAGGCGGATGGCCTCAAGTCCCTGATACAGGCGTTTCAGATTTTTTTCCGCTTCCTCCATTGCCCCATCGTTGAAATCAATTGGGGTGCGGTAATGCCTGGTCAACAGGAAGAAACGCAGAACCTCCGGAAGATGAAAACTGAAAACTTCCCGGATCGTCCTGAAATTGCCCAGAGATTTGGCCATTTTTTCGGCATCTATTTCCACAAAACCGTTATGCACCCAATAGCGGCAAAATTCTCGGCCCAAGGCCGCCTCGCTTTGGGCGATTTCGTTTTCATGGTGGGGAAAGATTAGGTCTTGTCCCCCGCCGTGGATATCCAGGGGCAAAGGCAGGTATTTCCCGCTCATTGCCGAACATTCGATATGCCAGCCCGGGCGTCCTTTGCCCCAGGGGCTATCCCAATACGGTTCATTGGGTTTGGCGGCCTTCCACAGGGCGAAATCCAGCGGGTTTTCTTTTTCTTCGTCTGGAACCACCCTTGCGCCAGACAGAAGTTCATCCAGGCTGCGCCCGGAGAGTTTGCCGTAACCGGCAAAGGAATGTATCCGAAAATACACATTGCCGGATGCGGTGGCATAGGCATGTTTTTTTTGGATGAGCTCCCGGCAAAGTTGCAGCATGTCCTCCACATGTTCCGTAGCCCTGGGTTCAAGATTCGCCCGGAGCACTCCCAGTTTGTCCATGTCTTCATAAAATGCCTGGATGTATTTTTGCGTTATTTCCTCACTGGAAATCATTTCTTGGTTGGCCCGGTTGATGATTTTATCGTCCACATCCGTAAAATTGCGGACATAAGTCACCTCCAGCCCCAGGCTGAGTAACTGTCGTACCAGCACATCAAAAACCACCGCCGAGCGGGCGTGCCCGACATGGCAATAATCGTAGGCCGTAATGCCGCAAACATAAATACTGGCCTTGCCTTTCCGGATCGGCACAAAAAGTTCTTTTTTGCGGGAAAGGGTATTGAAAATCTGCATGCACGCTCCGGGACCGGTTTAGCCGATGTCTGCCGGGTTTTGCTCCAGCAGGGCGAGACGTCGTTCATGTCGGCCGCCTTCGTAGGGGGTTTCAAGAAAAATTTCGAGTATTTCCAGGGCCAGATCCGGGGTGGTGACGCGCTGCCCCAGGCAGAGCACATTGGCGTTGTTGTGCGCCCTGGCGGCCCGGGCGTGAAAGGTGTGAGTGCAAAGGGCAGCGCGTATGCCACGGTGACGGTTGGCGGCCATGGACATGCCGAGGCCGGCTCCGCAGATAAGTATGCCCAGGCCGTTTCTGCTCAGCACAGTCCTGCATACCTCGCTCGCCGCCACCGGGTAGTCGCAGCTCTCTGTGGAGTGAGTCCCCAAGTCCTCCACCGACCGTTTCAGTTTTTCCAGGTGCGCCCGGAGGATTTTTTTCAGATCAAAACCAGCATGATCCGAGCCGATAAAAAAAGGGACTTCCATAGGGACAGGCATAATACACTCCGGATTATTCTTCTTGAGTGAGAATATTTTTTAGCTCGCGGGTAGATGCTGAGGGGGGGATAAGCAGATTTAACTGTGCTTCCATAAAGGGTTGGGGCAGTTTTTTCAAGCTTTTTACCTGCAAGTTTATGGAGATTCCTTTGGGATGATCCAGGGTGAGCCGGCGCGGTCCGGGCAGGGGAGAGGTATTGGCCACCAAGGTCACCGGGTTCTGGTATTCCAGTTCCATGATCCAGCTTTCCGGCTCTGCTGATTGCCATTTTTGCGGGTAGCCTTGGGCGTCAAGGGTGAGGTAGCCATGGCGGCGTCCTTGGGCCAGCCGGAAAATGCTTTGACGGAGCGCGGTTGTACCCAGAAGAGACGGTTCTTCCGGCCCGCTGTCCAGAAAAAAGTCCGTGTAACGCCCGCTGAGCAACATGGCGAGCTCTCCCAGGCTCATGGGCAAAGGAAAATTAATGGTGGCGCGCAGGGCTTCCTGGGGGTCGGAACTGACTATGGCCCTGTTGTTTCTCAGGTCATAAAGCAGGAAATACTCCTGGTCTTCACGTATTTTAGCCACGGTGGTTCCCACGGAACTTTGTAGATCCAGGCGCAGGGGGTGGTGCCCGGCCAGAGCGCCGTTGCTCCAGATGTAGGCACCCAGGAGGGCGTTTTCCTGTGGAAGACTTATCTTCATGGTGAGGCTGGAGTTATAGGGTCCGGCGTTCAGCCTGGCCTGGGCGTTCAGGTTTTCTATTCCATTCCAGCTTGTCCGGCCAAGTTCTTCATCCAGATCCGTATATTGCACCATCCCTGACGGACAACCGCAGAGCATGAGCAAGGAGACTATGCCGGCAAGTAAAGATAAGTGTTTGTAAAGGGTTTTCATGGGCATTATTTGTTTAACCGTTCCAGTTTAATGAGTATTTCCGCGCGGTTTTCCGGCATAAGCTCCAGGGCTCGGGTGTAGCCGGATATGGCCTCAGTCTGTTTATTCATAGCCAGGGCTATATCTCCGTAGTGTTCCCAGATAACCGCCTCCTCCACGGAGCCGGTCAGGCATTTTTTTATGACGCGCCAGGCTTCATTGTAGTTGCCGCGCTGGTAATGTACCCAGGCAAGGGAATCCAGGATGTTCACATCTTCCGGTTTTTGGGACAGGGCCTTCTGGATCAGGGAGAGGGCCCGTTCCAGGTCGTGTTTTTCTTCGGCCAAGGTATAGCCCAAGGCGTTCAAAACCATGACTGAATCTTCATCCAGAAGAAGAATTTCCTCCAATATCGGGATGGCTTCCGGGTTACGTTTTTGAAAGCTCAGGCTCATGGCCAGGGAATAGAGGAGTGATATATCGTCTGGCCATTGCTCCAAGCCTTCCCGGCTTACTTCTTCTGCCATTTTATATTGTTTGCGCCGGTTGGCAAGTTCGGCCAGCAGAGACCAGTGATTCTTTTCATCCGGGTAATCCTCGCGCAAAACAACGGCAACGGTCAGGGCGTCGTCATGCTGATCCAAGCGTATGTGCAACAAGGTTTTCAAGTGCAGCATACGGGCGCGGTTTGCCGCGTCAGGCGGAATTTCCCGCAGACGCTCCAGGGCTTCAGGTATATCCTGTCCGTTGTCATATGCGATAATTCCCAGGTAAAGCGCCACATCATCGGATAGTTCAGGATCGTTTTCCAGGGATAACAGGATCTGCCTGGCCTGGAGGAAATGTTTGTCATCCATGAAAAGCATGGCGGCCCGCAGCTTAATTTCCGCGCCGGAGTCGTCCTCCATAACCCGCAAGGCGGTGCCGGAGACTTCCCCGGCCTTGATTTCGCATAGGATCATGCGCAGATACAGTTCCGCCACCGGGGTGTTTTCCAGGGCCTTGCGGTAAGATTCGGCCGCTTTTTTAAAATTTCCGATTCTTTCCTGGTCATGGGCCAGGACGAGCCAGGCATCTGTAAAATGCGGATAGGTTTTTAACAAAGCTTGGAGCTTAGCAGAGGCCTCGGTCATTCGTTTTTGCGAGCGTAAACCCAGCACTTCGTAATAAAGAAGTAGGGGTGAGCGCTCGGCGCCGGGAATGGTGTTGACCAGAGCCGTGGCTTCCACGAAGTATTTTTTTTCCAGCATAAGAAAAATGATGAGCTGCCTTAAATTGGTGATTTCCGGCATCAAGGCTTTGCGTTCCCGCGCGCCAAGGCGTTCATAGCGCGGAGCGCATTCCCGCAGGATTCGCAACGCTTCATCCAGTTTATCCTGCCTGTAGAGCATGTTGGCCCAGAGCATACGTAGCGGCAATTCTTCGGGATAACGCCGTGCGCCTTCATCGGCCAGTCGTAAAGCCTCCAGGGGCTGGTTGTTTTGATCCAGCAAAATGACCGCCTGGGCGTAAATTTCCGGCGCGGGCGCAAGTTCCAGGAGAGCCTGGTTGGCATTCAGGGCAGTTTCAAGATCGCCTTTGTCCTGGGCCTCCTGGGCTACCAGGAATTTATAGGCAATTTCCCCTTCCGGCCCCAACGCATATTCCTGTACGGAAACTTCCCGGCCATCTTCTTCGTGGAGCAAACCGCAGGCCGGAAGCAGACTTAGCATGGCCGCCAGGAACACGAAAAACATGAGGCATTTCTGCAAATGGGGGTTCAGGCTGGAGAGGAAAACTGGCATACGGCGCTCTGGGTAGATTGTTCAGTGGGAATTAATCCATTCTTCCGAGAAGTCTTTGATGTTTCTGGACAGGTGCTCCCGGATTTTTTGCAGAAGCCTAGCTTCAATCTGGCGTACCCGTTCTCTGGTGATGACATATTTTTCTCCAATTTCCCTTAAAGTAACCGGTTCGTCGGTGAGCAGGCGGTTTTGCAGAATATATTGCTCTTTTTCCGAAAGACGCGGGATCAGGCTTTGCAATTTTTCCCGCACCAGGGTGACGATTTCTTCGTTGACTAGGGCGTCTTCAATTCCTGGTCCTAGGGCGGGAAGATAATCCATCCGGGTTGCTCCGGCGGGTTCTTCCGTGTTTGCCGGCAGGTTCAGCGACACATCCGTGGCATTCATGCGTTGTTCCATTTCCAGCACTTGTTCTTCAGTCACCTTCAGGTTCTTGGATAGGGTGGACGTGTCCGGGTCAAATCCTTGGGAGATCAGTCGTTGCCTTTCTTTGTTAAGGTTATAGAAGAGCTTGCGTTGGGCTTGGGTCGTGCCTATTTTGACCATGCGCCAGTTGTCCATAATGAATTTTAGGATATAAGCCTTGATCCAGAAGGCGGCATAATAGGAGAACTTAATGCCTTTTTCGGGATCGAATTTGCTTATGGCCCGTACCAAACCTACATTGCCTTCCTGGATCAGGTCCAGGACATTTTGCATCCAGCGGCGTTGAAAATCCATGGCAATGCGCACAACCAGGCGCAAGTGCGAGGATATCAGGCGGAAAGCCGCGTCCGGGTCGCCGTTTTCGCGTACCTGGCGCGCCAGATGGAGTTCTTCATCCGGCTGAAGCATGGGAAAACGGCTTATTTCATTCAGGTACAGGCGCAAGTTGTCCCGGCCGCCGGTTCGGGCGCTGTCCGGAAGCCAAGGGAGATTCGCGGCATCGTATTCCGGACCGGGCAGGGCTTTGCGTTTTTCCCGGTCATCTGCCGAATCGGCGTCTAAAGGCCGAAAATGTTCTAGGTCTTCCAGGTCCGTCTGCTCAAACAATTCGTCGCCGTCTTCAGTTTCGTCAGTGCTGGCATCCTCGGCAAGGGGATCTTCAAGGATTAATTCAGCTTCGATATTGCTGGATGGGCTGCGGTTTGTTTTTTTTCGTCCGGTGGACGGTGTTTTTTTCAAATTGCTGACCGTTTCGCAGGTTGGTGTTTTATGCATCTCTGGAATCGCACGTTGTTTTTTTATTCCGTACGGGGGAGGTTTAGACGGGCATATAGTGCCAACCTATACTTTTTATTTGTTCTTTTCAAGATTTTTAAGTATTGGGTAAGGGCTCTTAAAGAGGCATTTCCGGAGGTATATCGCAATGTCTGGATCAGGGCGGACTTTCTCGCAGGCCTTGTTTGAAGAGGCTGTCCTTTTTTTTGACGGGGGCTTGGGCACCATGTTGCAGGCCAAAGGGCTTCCGGCCGGCATGAGTCCAGAATTGTTCTCCCTGGAAAACCGGGATGTTCTACTGAGTATCCATGCCGAATATATCGGAGCCGGGGCGGATGTCATTACCACGAATACCTTCGGCGGCAACGCTTTTAAGCTGCCTTCAGCTTTGGACGCGTTTGCCTTTAACCGGGAGATGGCCTCTCTGGCCAGGGAGGCGGCAGACAAGTCTGGACGCCGGGTATTCGTGGCCGGAAGTGTCGGTCCAACGGGACAGTTCTTGCGTCCTTTGGGTGAGCTCTCTTTTGCCGAATTGCTCCAGGTCTATATGGATCAAATTCGCGGGCTGGCGCAGGGCGGGGTGGATTTGCTACAGATAGAGACCCAGATTGATTTGGCCGAGGCCAGGATAGCGGTGTTGGCTGCTCGTCGTACTTGTTCTTTGCCCATATCGGTTTCTATGACTTATGAAGATGGGAGCACCCTTACCGGGTCCAGCCCGGAAGTCTGCGCGGCTACCTTGGGCAATATGGGGGTGGAGATTCTGGCGGTTAACTGTGGCGCCGGCCCTGAAGAGATGCGCGATACCGTGGAAAGCCTTCTGGCTTTTTCATCCGTCCCGGTGCTAGCTCAACCCAATGCCGGACTGCCGGAGCTTGCGCAGGGTCGGACCGTTTTTCGTCTGGCCCCGGAACCGTTTGCGGAATTTACGGCGAAATTTGTTTCCCTGGGCGTCAAACTGGTGGGCGGCTGTTGCGGCACTACCCCGGAACATATTGCGGCCCTGCGGCAGGTGGTCGGCAGCCTGGAAATAGGTGTGCGCAAGCCGCCGGAAACCGCCGGAGTCCCCTGTATTTCAGTAAGTAGTCGTTCCAGGGTAACGCGTATAGGCGGCGCGGCTCCTTTTTGTTTGGTGGGTGAGAGAATCAACCCCACAGGTAAAAAAAAGTTTTCCGCCGAGCTTGTGGCCGGCGAATTTACCCAGGCCATGACGTATGCCGCCGAACAAATTGAAGCCGGAGCTCAGCTTTTGGACGTCAATGTGGGCGCTCCACAGGTGGATGAGCTTAAGACCCTGCCGGATTTGGTGGCCAGGTTGTCCGCCCGTTTTCAGATCCCCCTGGCTCTGGATTCATCCGACCCCAGGGCTATTGAAGCATCACTGGAAGTTTATCCCGGTTCGCCGCTGATTAATTCCATTAGCGGCGAACCGGGGCGTATGGAATTTCTGGGGCCTTTATGCCGGGATTACGGGGCACCTTTTATTTTATTGCCTTTGAAAGGTCGGAATTTGCCGGCGACTTTCAGGGAACGGGCCCTTATAGTTGAAGTGTTGCTAAAAAAAATGGAAGATTTGAAAATTCCTCGCCATTTGGCCCTGGTAGATTGCCTGGTGCTGACCGTGTCTTCACAGGCCGAAGCCGCGGTGGAATGCCTTAAATTCATTCGTTATTGCGCTGAAACTTTAAAAGTACCCAGTATCGCCGGCTTGTCCAATATTTCTTTTGGTTTGCCGGCCAGAGAATTGCTGAACGCGTCTTTTTTAACCCTGGGAGCTGGGGTCGGATTATCGGCCTGTATAGCCAACCCGGACAACCGGCGGATACGCGAGGCGGCAGCGGCCTCGGATTTGCTTTTGGGGCGGGATCGAAATGCCGTTTTTTTTATTTCCAATTACGCGGAATGGACTCCCACAAGCGCGCAGGGCACTTCCATCGTTCGTCCCCAGGAAAATGCGGCTCTTTTGACCCCGGAACAGGCCGTCATTTTCGGCGCACGTGAAGAGATTTTGCCTTTGATTGATAAGGCCTTGGCTGAAGGAGAATCCTCTCTGGATATTGTTAATGAAAGGCTCATACCGGCCATTACCGAGGTGGGCCGGCGTTTCGAACGTAAGGAATATTTTTTGCCTCAGCTTTTACGTTCGGCTGAGGCCATGCAGGCCGCCGTTGCCCGCTTACGTCCTTTGCTGGAGGAGGCGGAATTTTCAGAAAAGCGCCGGAACAAAATAGTCATGGCCACCGTGGAAGGAGATATTCATGACATCGGCAAGAATATTGTCAGCCTGATGCTGGAAAATCATGGTTTTGAGGTGCTGGATCTGGGTAAAGACATCAAGGCCGAGGATATTGTGAACCATGCCCTGGAACTGGGAGCGGGGTTGATTGGCCTTTCAGCCCTGATGACCACTACCATGGTGCGTATGCGGGACACTTTGGATTTATTGAAAAAACGCCAAATAGAACATATCAAGGTGTTGGTGGGCGGCGCGGTGGTGACCAGGGATTTTGCCCAAAGTATCGGCGCCCACGGTTATGCCGGGGATGCGGTGGAAGCGGTGCGGGTGGCGGCGGATTTGGCCGGAAAATAGGTTGGAATATGCGCACAAAAAAGTTTTTGTTCAGTATAGCCGTGGTTTTGTTTTTTTGTGGGAATCTTTTGTGGGTGACCCGGGAAGGAGGGCCATCCCTTCTGTCCCGGTCGCACGAAAAGAGCCCGGTGAAATTTACAGGAGAAATAACCCGTCTTGGCCCTGAAGATTTGTCCAACCTGGTTTTGAAACAAGGCGCGGGCAAGGTCACGGCGATTACGGTTTTTGCCTCCTGGTGTCCGCCCTGCAAGGAGGAAATTCCCTTATTGGTGGGCTTAAGAAAGGATTTGCCCGAAGAGGACGTCTTTATCGCAGGTATAAGCGCGGATGAAGATCTTGGCCTCCTGAAGCGGTTTTTAGAAAAGTATGCGGTAAATTTTCCTGTTTACAGCGGTTCATCGGGGCTCTTCAGAAGCATGGGCGTGGGCGCCATCCCGCATTTGTTCGTTTTTGATCGGGGGGGAACTCTAATAGAGAGTGTAGTGGGCCTGCCTTCAGAGGTTGTTCTTAGAAATCTTCTGAGCGAAGCGGTCTCCTCCGGAGAATGAAAAATGTCTGATTTGCAATTGCGCAAGGCTTGGACCTCGGATGTCCTGAGCCTGCACCAGATACTTATGAAATTGGCCGGCGACGGGCTTTTGCTCCCGCGTCCCCTGGTGGATTTATACCGTCATGTGCGGGAATTTTATGTGTTGCATGACAAGGCCGGAGAAATCCACGGGTGTTGCGCCTTGGCCGTGGTTTGGGAGGATATTGCCGAAATTCGTTCTTTGGCGGTGCGCCAAGAACTTCGTCGTCAAGGACATGGTAAGCTCCTGGCGGAGGCATGTATGGAGGAAGCCGTGAATATGCGTATCCCGCGGGTTTTCACCCTGACTTATCAGACGGAATTTTTCGGCAAGTTGGGCTTCCGGGTGGTGGAAAAAGACGTGTTGCCCAACAAAGTCTGGGCCGACTGCATCCATTGCGCTAAATTTCCGGATTGTGACGAAACCGCGATGCTGGTGGATTTATGAATAATGTAGGGAAGCTCGGCCGGACGCTTTTCAACCGGGAGGCGATTGCCTCCAGGATCGGAGAACTGGCCGAAGAGATCAATGAGGTCTATGCTGGGCAACGGCTGGTGGTTATTTGTGTGCTCAAAGGCGCATTCATTTTTTTCTCCGATTTGGTGAGACAAATCCGCCTGGAGCCGCGTTTGGATTTTGTGCGCATTGCCAGCTACAGCAATAAAAAAGATCGTGATGGGCGGATTTTTTTCACCAAAGATGTGGAATTGCCTTTGCGCGGAGAGCATGTGCTGGTGGTGGAAGACATCGTGGACACGGGGCACAGTATGGATTTCCTGTTCAAACAGCTTGCGGCCAGAGATGCGGCTAGCCTGCGTCTGGTCGCGCTGGTGGATAAATCAGAACGCCGGGAAAGGAATGTTGTCGTGGATTGGGCCGGTTTTTCCATCACTTCCGGTTTTATTGTGGGCTATGGCCTGGATTATGCGGAAAAATACCGTGAATTGCCGGATATCCGCCTCCTGGAGTTGGAATAACCGAGACGGTTTTACAAAGGCCGTGGCTCATGCTAAGAAGACGCAGGACATAGCGCAAGGATTTTTACATGGTTATCACCTGCCCCAATTGCCATACCCAGTTTAGTTTGTCCGATGATCGCTACCTGCCCGGACGTAAGGCCCATTGTTCGGTCTGTTCGCATTATTTCGTGCTCATGGCCCAGGTTTCGGACGAAGCCGAGGACGAGCGAGCATTATTGGACAAAGACGAACGGGAGGATTGGGGAGAAAAAAACGGCCCTGCCCCCGTCAAGGCCAAGAAATCCGGCAGAGCAGTCAAAAAGGCCTTGCTTGCCTTTTTTTTGCTGGTTTTACTGCTCGGAATCGGCTTGGGCGTTTATCTTTATTTTTTCACGGACAAGCTCTTTGTCCAGGGGGAAACCGTGGACCCGGTGGCTTCCCGTATCGCGGACGTGGACAAGGTGCGCGATCTTTTGTTGTTGGATGTACGGCATCGTTATGTGCAGAATGTAAAATTGGGTTCATTGGTGGTCATTACCGGCTCGGTGCGAAACAATTTCAATACCCCCAAGGAAAAGATCCGGGTGGAAGCCTCCCTGCTTGACAAAGAAGGCAAAGTGCTGGCGGTGCAACAACAAAATTGCGGGATCGTGCTGACAGATATGCAGTTGGAAATTCTCGGCAAACGGGAACTGGACGCGGCTCTGGCGGATAATTTCATGATGCTGGCCAATAATATCAACATTTTGCCGGGAAAGGACGTGTCTTTTATGGTGGTATTTGTTTACCCGCCATCGACCATGACGGAATATTCCGTCATGGTGGCGGATGTTTCCAATCCGCCTGACGTCAATACAGCGTCCCCCAGAAGATAATGCGCGGTCACCCGTTGCGGGGTCATGGTCAAAACGCGTGAAATTTATATCTGTTCCGCCTGTGGCGGACAAGCCAGCCAATGGAAGGGGCAGTGTTCCTTCTGTGGGGCGTGGAATACTTTAGCCCTCAGCGTTTTTGCGCCTTCCGTCCAGAACAGCCTGAAACCGGGCAAGCGCCCCGAATTGCAAAAACTTGCCCGCCTGGCCGATGCCCCGGACTTGCTTTCTCGCTCCCTGAGCACAGGATTGCCAGCGCTGGACAGATTGCTGGGCGGCGGTCTCACTCCTGGCTCGGCCATTTTATTGGGCGGTGAACCGGGCATCGGAAAATCCACCTTGCTTTTGCAATTCTCCGGGGCGGTAGCCGCCGCCGGGCATAAAATCGTTTATCTTTCCGGCGAGGAATCCTTGGGGCAGATTAAGGCCAGGGCTGAACGCCTGGGAGCTCTGCATGACAATTTGCTGGCCGTATCCGCCAATCTGATTGATGAATTCCTGCCGTTACTGGAAACTGTCCGCCCAAGCCTCCTGGTGGCTGATTCGGTACAGACCCTGATTTCTTCAAAGGTGGAAGGGCTGCCGGGTAATGTCAGCCAAGTCCGGGCCGTGGCTGCGGACTTGATGGAATTTTGCCGGAAAAATGAAATCACTTTGGTTTTGGTCGGGCATGTGACCAAGGACGGAAATCTGGCCGGCCCGAAACTTTTGGAACACATGGTGGATGTGGTCATTTCTCTTGAAGGAGAACGGGAGGAAATTTTCCGTCTGTTGCGTGTATTGAAAAATCGTTTTGGCCCTAACCAAGAACTGCTGGTTTTTCAAATGCTCGGCCAGGGTTTGGAACTGGTGGAAGACCCTTCCACCTGTTTTCTGGGTGCGCGCGATCCTGGCCTATCCGGGGCCGCAGTGGTCATGAGCGTGGACGGTCAACGTGCTTTTGCGGTGGAATTACAAGCCCTGGTCGCACGCAGTTTTTTGAGCATACCGCGCCGAGCCGCCCTGGGCCTGGATGTGAACCGATTGCACCTGATTCTGGCGGTTCTGGAAAAACGCCTAAAGCTTAATTTCGGACAAAGCGATATTTATGTTAAAATTGGCGGCGGCGGGCGCATGCAGGAGCCGGCTATGGATCTGGCCCTAGCTGCGGCGGTGCTTTCGTCATATTATGATCTGCCTTTGCCGGAACGGGGAGTGTTTTGGGGAGAGGTGGATCTGAACGGACAGATCCGTCCGGTTACTTCCCACAGTCTGCGCAAGGAACAGGCTCAGCGCCTTGGCTATGAACCGCTTTTCCATCCCAGGATGGAGAAGGAGCGGGACGGAATTTCCAGTTTGAACGCTTTGATGGAAAAGCTTTTCCACAGGAAAAAGCATGGGTGAAAAAAACAGTCCGGATAATGCTGGAGGAACGGAAGTCCTGATCCGGAATCAAGTCCGTGAACCACGCCGGGGAAGAGTATTTTTGCTCAATGATGATTACACCACTATGGATTTTGTGGTGCATATTCTGATGCGTATTTTCAACAAGAATCTTCAGGAAGCTGAACAGATCATGCTGGTTGTGCACCACGGCGGCCGGGGCGAATGTGGCGTTTATACCCTGGAAATAGCTGAAACCAAGGTGCGGCATGTACGCAATCTAGCCAAGGAAGCCGGTTTCCCATTGCGTTGCGATATTGAATTGATTTAAGCTTGAACCGTATGGAAACGGGGAATAACTATGCGGATGAATAAAGAATTGGAACAGGTCATCAGAAAATCCGTTGAGCTTGTGCAACAGGCCCGTCATGAGTATCTTACTCTGGAACATATTCTGCTGGCCGCCATAAAGGCGGGGCCTGGAAAAGCTCTGATCGCCTCATGTGGCGGCAGTCCGCATGAAATTGCAGTGCAGTTGGAACAATACCTGAATACGGAATTGAATAAGATCCAGGTTCGTCAGGATCCTTTTGATTTCATCCAGACCGTTGCTGTGCAACGGGTCATGGACCGCGCCGCCAAGCAGGTGAGCAGTTCAGGGCGTGATAAAATTAACCTGGTGGACCTCCTGGTCTCTATCGTGGAAGAGGAGGATTGTTACGCGGCTTTTTTGCTGCTGAAACAGGATATAACCCGTCTGGATATCCTGACTTGCGGTTTGCAAGAAGAAGACGGCGCGGAAATTGCCGGGCACGAGGAAGAGAAGGAACAGCCGGTAAACAACGTCTTAAAAAAATATGCCATTGATTTGGTCGCCATGGCCGTCGATGGACGCATTGATCCGCTCATCGGCCGTGATTCGGAAATGGAACGTACTATCCAGGTGCTGGCCCGCCGTCGAAAAAACAACCCTCTGTATGTGGGCGATCCCGGGGTGGGGAAGACGGCTCTGGCCGAAGGCTTGGCCTTGCGGATTTGCAGGGGGGAGGTGCCGGAGGAGTTTCGCAATGCCAAGGTATATGCCTTGGATATAGGCGCTTTGCTGGCCGGGAGCAAATATCGTGGCGATTTTGAAGGGCGTTTGAAGGCCGTGGTGAAAGAGTTGGAAAAAACGCAAAATGCCATTTTGTTTATTGATGAAATTCACACCATTGTGGGTGTGGGGGCCACCAACGGCAGTTCCATGGATGCTTCAAACATGCTTAAACCCATGCTGGCCGCTGGCAAAGTGCGTTGCATAGGTTCCACCACCTATGAAGAATTCCGTAACCTTTTTGATAAGGATCGGGCCCTGTCCAGACGTTTTCAGAAAATTGACATCGGCGAACCTTCCCAGGACGAATGTGTGGAAATACTCAAAGGTCTGCGCGGGCAGTACGAGCAGCATCACGGGGTGCGTTATTCCATGACGGCCCTGAAGGCCGCGGTGACCCTTTCCGCCCGTTACTTGCAGGAGCGTCTGCTTCCGGACAAGGCCATAGATGTGATTGATGAGGCCGGAGCCTCCTTGCGCATCAGGCGGGGCAAGCATGTCCGGTATAAAAAGGCGGGGGGGGGGGAATTGGTCGGCTCCGGAGATATTGAGCGCATTGTGGCGCGAATGGCCAGGATGCCATCAGTCAGAATGAATACTTCGGATAAGGATCAATTACAAGATCTTGAAAGCCGCCTGAAAAAACAGGTCTATGGGCAAGCCACGGCGGTGGAGGCCCTGGTCAAGGCTGTGTTGCGGGCAAGGGCTGGCTTCAAGAAGGATCAACGTCCCCAGGGGGCTTTTCTGTTTTATGGTCCGACCGGAGTCGGCAAAACCGAGCTGGCCAGACAGCTGGCTCTGGAATTGAACGTCTGTTTTATGCGCTATGACATGAGCGAATACATGGAGCAACATTCCGTTTCCCGGCTGATCGGCTCTCCTCCAGGCTATGTGGGCTTCGAGCAGGGAGGGTTGCTGACGGAGGGGGTACGCAAAAATCCATATTCCGTGCTGTTGTTGGATGAAGTGGAAAAGGCCCATCCGGATGTCCTGGGCATTTTACTGCAGATCATGGATTACGGCACGCTTACGGATAATGCCGGCCGCAGGGCGGATTTCCGCAATGTCATTTTGATTATGACCTCCAATGCCGGGGCTTTTGAGATGGCCAGCCGGGATATAGGCTTCAGCCTGGGACGGGATAAGGCCGGCGGCGCGGCGGAAAAAGGTCGCAAGGTTCTGAACCGTCTGTTCAACCCGGAATTCCGCAACCGGCTGGATGCAATGATCCCCTTTGCCAATCTTTCCCCTGAAGTTATGGGGGCTATTGTGGATAAATTTATTATCGAACTGCAAAATTCGCTGAAGGAACGCCGGGTGAGCATCAAACTCAGCGATGCCGCCAGAAATTATCTGGCGGAAAAGGGCTATGACCGCGAATTGGGCGCCCGTCCCCTGGCCAGGCTGATGCGCGAAAGCATTGAAGACGAGCTGGCCGGCCATATCCTTTTCGGACAGCTCAACCAGGGAGGAGAGGTAAACGTAGATCTCCGGTTCGGGGAGGATGGAGAAAAAAGCCTGAATTTCTACTACCAGACGCAATCGATGACGCCAATGTCCAACATCCAGTCCATGCCTAAAAAGCGCAAGGCCGCCCTCAAGGCTCCGGCGTTTTGAAAATCCGGATATACATGCCGCTTTTTGGATTGACCAAGGATATTCTCTTTCCCTTCCCTTCTCTGGCCGAAGCTGACGGACTTCTGGCAGTGGGCGGCGATTTGTCTGTGGAGCGCCTTCTGGAGGCCTACCGCCAGGGGATCTTCCCTTGGTATGGAGAGGGCAGTCCTATATTATGGTGGTTTATCCATCCGCGTTGCGTGTTAAAGCCGGATCGCCTACATGTGCCGCGTTCTCTGAAACGGACCTTGCGCTCCTCTCCATTCACTTTTACAGTCAATAAAATATTTGAACAGGTCATCGCCCATTGCGCGCAAAGACGTAGGCCGGGGCAGGAAAGCACCTGGATTGTCCCAGAAATGCTCGCGGCTTATACCCGTCTGCATCAGGCCGGTTGGGCTCACTCCATTGAGGCTTGGCAACGGGGAAAATTGGCCGGCGGCCTGTACGGTTTGGTTCTGGGACGGGTTTTCTTCGGAGAATCCATGTTCTATCTGAAGCCGGACGCCTCCAAGGCCGCTTTTGTGTGGCTGGTGCGCCATTTGAGACTTCTGGGTTTTACCTTGGTGGATTGCCAGCAAAAAACGGAACATATGGCGCGTTTGGGCGCGGAAATGCTTTCAGGCGAAGAATTTTCTAGTCTTTTGAAAGAAGAATTTGCTGTTTCCCTGGAACCGGCTCCTGAGGTCAGGCGTTTTTTCCTAAGCGGGTCTATACAGGACGGTTTATGAGCGGCGTCTTTCAACTGAAATCGGAATATAGCCCCAGGGGGGATCAACCTGGAGCCATTGCCTTGGTGCTGGAAAACATCCGCCAGGGGATCCGGGATCAGGTGTTGCTGGGAGTGACGGGTTCTGGAAAAACCTATACCATGGCCCAGGTTATTGCCGCCTGTGACCGTCCGGCCTTAGTGTTGGCGCATAACAAAACTTTGGCCGCCCAGCTTTATAACGAATTCCGCCGGCTTTTTCCCAAGAACGCCGTGGAGTATTTTGTCAGTTATTACGACTATTATCAGCCGGAAGCCTATGTGCCTTCGTCGGATCTCTATATTGAGAAAGATTCGGCCATTAATGATAATATTGAAAAATTGCGTCATGCCGCCACCCACGCCCTGTTGACCAGGCGGGACGTGATTATTGTGGCTTCGGTGTCCTGTATTTATGGCCTGGGATCCCCGGAATTCTACCAAAAAATGATGCTTCCCCTGGAGATCGGGCAAAGGGCCGACATGGATGAAATCATGCGTGTCCTCATTGATATTCAGTACACGCGCAATGATTATGATTTTCACCGCGGGACTTTTCGGGTGCGTGGCGACGTTTTAGAAATTATTCCGGCCTATCAGCAAGAAGAGGCTTTGCGTCTAGAATTTTTTGATAATGAGCTGGAAGCTCTGTCCATGGTGGACGCCTTGACCGGGGAAAGCTTGGGCACACTGCGTAAAACCGTTATTTACCCAGCCAGCCATTATGTCTCGGATCACTCGAACCTTGTCCGGGCCGGCCGGGATATCCGGGAGGAACTGCGTGAGCGCCTGGTTTTTTTCCGTTCTCAAGGCAAACTTTTGGAGGCCCAGCGCCTGGAGCAGCGTACCCAGCTGGATCTGGAAATGCTGGAAGAAATGGGCTATTGCCCGGGGGTGGAAAATTATTCCCGTCATCTGGACGGACGAAAGCAGGGTGAGCCTCCGTCCTGCCTGCTGGATTATTTCCCCGGGGATTTTTTGTTTTTCGCCGATGAATCGCATATCAGCATCCCCCAGGTAGGAGCCATGTTCAAAGGGGATCGTTCCCGCAAACAGACCTTGACGGATTATGGCTTCCGTCTGCCATCGGCCCTGGATAACCGCCCGTTGAATTTTGATGAATTTCTGGCGCGCATCGGGCAAACGATTTACGTCTCCGCAACGCCGGGGATCTGGGAAACCGAGCGTGCCCAGGGATTGATCGCCGAGCTGGTTATCCGGCCTACCGGCCTTCTGGATCCGCTGGTGGAAGTGCGGCCGACCCAGGGACAGATGGATGACCTGATGGGCGAATGCCGGGATAGGGCCGGGCGTGACGAACGGGTGCTGGTGACCACCCTGACCAAGCGCATGGCCGAGGATCTTACCGAATACCTGAACAACCTGGGTGTGTCCGCCCGTTACCTGCACTCCGACATAGACACCCTGGAACGCATGGCTATTATCCGTTCCTTGCGGCGTAAAGAATTTGATGTGCTGGTGGGCATCAATCTTTTGCGCGAGGGATTGGACATTCCAGAAGTGTCTTTGGTGGCTATCCTGGATGCGGATAAGGAAGGTTTTCTGCGCTCCCGCGGATCTCTGATCCAGACTTTTGGCCGGGCCGCGCGCAACAGTCGGGGCCGGGTCATTCTATATGCCGATGAAACCACCCGTTCAATGCGTGAGGCTATGGATGAGACCGCCAGACGGCGGGATAAGCAGGCGGCTTTTAATACCGCGCACCATATTTTGCCGCGGACTATTGTCAAGGAAGTGGAAACCCCCTTTGATAATCTTTTTGCGCGGTCTGGAGAAGGTTCAGGTTCCGGCGGCAAAAAACTCCGCTGGACCAAGGATCAGGCCGTGCCGTCCGGCTCTGTGGAATTTACCAAATATATCCAGCAATTGGAAAGAGAGATGCGGGAAACCGCCAAAGAACTTGAATTTGAAAAGGCCGCTGAAATCCGCGATCGGATTATTTTTTTACGGCAAAAATTTATGTTGTCCGGTCGGGAAGAAGGCCGGAACGCATAAATATTGTTTCCGTGAGGCATTGCCATGAACGAAAGCATGAAAGAACTCCACCGGGAGGCTGAAAAGTTGCGCAGATTTTTGGCCCATCATGCCTGGCGCTATCATGTCATGGATGATCCGGAGATTGCCGATGCGGAGTATGATCGTTTTTTTCACCGGCTGGCATTCCTGGAAAAAGAATACCCGGAATTGCGCGCCGCTGATTCTCCTACCCTGAAGGTGGGAGGGGGCACGCTTAAAAGTCTTCCCAGCCGGGCTCATTCATTGCGTATGTATAGTCTGGACAATGTTTTCAGCATGGAAGAATGGCAGGAATATGTCCAGCGCACGGCCAGACTTTTGCCGGGGTACGCTCCTGAAAGTATGGCCTTTTGGGCGGAGCCAAAAATGGACGGGCTGGCGATGGAATTGATTTATGAGCGCGGCCTGTTAAGTATGGCCCTGACCCGCGGCGACGGAGAAGAGGGCGAAGTGGTCACGGAAAATGTGCGGACCGTAAAAAATGTTCCCTTGCGCCTGCATGGCGAGGATCCCCCGGAACTATTGGAGGTGCGTGGAGAAGTGCTCATCAGCAATGCGGATTTCGTGGCTCTTAACCGTGTTCAGGAACGGGAAGGTCGTAAACTTTTCGCCAATCCGCGCAACGCCGCCGCTGGTTCCGTACGGCAGTTGGATTCGCGCGTGGCCGCCTCCCGGCCTTTGCGTTTTATAGCTTATGGTCTTGGTCTTTATCACTTTGCTGATGGGCGTGTTTTTAATTCCCAGAAGGAAATCATCTCTGTCCTGGCCGGATACGGCCTGGCCGTGGCTCCGGAGGCCGGGTTATGCCGTGGTTGGGAGGAAGTGGCCGCCTATTATGAACGGATGCGGAAAAAACGGGGGGATCTGTTTTTTGAAATTGACGGGGTGGTTGCCAAATTGAACAATCTTGAAGGACAACAGACGGTAGGGTACACCGCCCATGCTCCACGCTGGGCTGTGGCCATGAAATTTCCTGCCCGACAGGTGGAAACTAGGCTTCTGGATATCCAGATACAGGTGGGGCGCACCGGGGTGCTAACCCCGGTGGCGATTCTGGAACCGGTAAATGTGGGCGGGGTGATCGTTGCTAGGGCGACCTTGCATAATGAGGGCGAAATTCGCGCCAAAGATTTGCGTTTGGGAGATATGGTGTTGGTTCAGAGGGCTGGAGACGTCATTCCGGAGGTGGCCCGCCCCTTGCCCGAAAAACGTAGTGGCTCTGAAAAGATATTCGTTTTTCCGGATCATTGTCCGGAATGTGGGCAGCCGGTATCGCGCGAAGCCAGAGAATCCGCCTGGCGTTGCGTGAACAGTCTTTGTCCGGCGGTGCGCTTGCAGACGATTATTCATTTTGTCTCCAAAGCCGGGCTGGATGTGCAGGGAGTCGGAAAAAGCCGGGTGGAATCTTTGGTGGAAAAAGGTCTGGTGCGCAGTCCGGCGGATCTTTTCCGGCTGACGCAGGAAGATCTTTTGCGCCTGGCTCGCATGGGCCGCAAGCTGGCGGATAATTTTGTGCAGGCTATGCGGATGGTTAAAAATTCTTCTTTGCAGCGGCTGATCTGTGCTCTGGGCATCAGGCATGTGGGCGAGCAGACCGCTGGGATTTTGGCCGGCAAATACCGGAATCTGGACGAGCTGGCCGGGGCCTCAATCGAAGATTTACAAGGGGTTCAGGATATCGGACCGGAAGTGGCCGGGGCTATCGTGAATTTTTTCGCGGCCCAAGGCAACAGGGAACTGCTGGAAGAATTGAAAAATTTGGGACTTTGGCCGCAAGCAACGAAAGCCGCGGCCTTTGGAGGAAGCTTACAGGGCAAAGTCCTGCTTTTTACCGGCACGCTCAGCATCAGCCGGAGCGAGGCGCAAAAAAAGGCCCAAGCTGCTGGGGCCAAAGTGGCTTCCAGTATTTCCAGGAGCGTGGATTACCTAGTGGCGGGGGAGGAAGCCGGGTTCAAATTGTTCAAGGCCAGGGAACTGGGCATACCGGTATTGAGTGAAACGGCTTTTAAGGCCATGCTTGAAAATTTGCACGTGAGCGCGCTTTCTGATTCCGCCAAAGGGCCGCGAGCCGTTTGGAAAACCTTGTTTTAAGGAGATTAAAATGGGCATCAATGTTGTTTTGACCGGGGCCGATGGCCGGATGGGCAGAACCCTGCACGCCCTTCTGGAGCAGGACGGCCGTTTTCAACTGAAGGCCCTGGTAGCCCTGCCGTCGGAACTGGAAAAAATGCGCGGGCGCACGGCGTTGCCGGTTTTTAGCCGCTTGGAAGAAGCTCTGGAGGGAATTCCAGCCCCGGTAATCATTGACTTTACCGCTCCGGAGGCCAGCCTGGACTTCGCCAGGATCGCGGCCTTCCACGGCGCGGCCTTGGTGATTGGCTCTACCGGCCTGAGTGGGGCGCAACAAGAGGAACTGGCAGGACTCGCCTTGCGAGTCCCTATTTTATGGTCGCCGAACATGAGCCTGGGGATTACCGCTCTGGTAAAAATCCTGCCTGAACTTATCCGTTTGCTGGGCGCGGAGTATGATGTGGAGATTTTGGAAATGCACCACAGGAATAAAAAAGATTCCCCCAGCGGCACGGCTTTGCGCCTTGGGGAATGTGTCGCCGCGGCGCAAAAGCGCGCTCTGGCCGAATGTGCTTGTTACCATCGCGAAGGATTGACTGGAGAACGCCCCGACGGGCAAATAGGCTTGCAAACCATCCGGGGGGGGGATGTGGTGGGGGTGCATACCGTTTATCTCATGGGGCCTGGGGAACGGATTGAACTTACCCATCAGGCGCATTCCAGGGATAATTTCGCCCAAGGAGCCTTGCGGGCCGCGGCTTGGCTGGCCGGACGGAAAGCGGGCAGGCTTTACGGCATCCATGACGCGCTGGGTGGTATATGAACACGCGCGCTAAACTAATGGAATTTGGCGGCTGGCTTGAGGAAAAAAAAGCCCATAGCCTGACGCTTATTGATCTGGATGGAAAGCATGTTCTGGCCGAAGGAGTGGTTATTGCCAGCGCTTCTTCAGCGCGCCATGCCAGGGGATTGGCGGATTTCCTGCTTGAAAAAGGCAAAGAGCGTAATTATGAGTTTTTGCATCTGGAAGGGTATCAGAATGGCCTGTGGATCCTTCTGGATTTCAACGAAGTGCTGGTAAACATCATGCAAGCGGAACAGCGGGAGCTTTACCGGTTGGAAGAGCTTTTCCCCGAAGGCGAAACCCTTGCCCCGCACTTGCTAAAATGAGCGCGGGGTAAGGTACTAGCGTAGTTCCGTCATGACCGTGTTTAGTTCATGGGCCATTTGGGAAAGCTCATGCACGGCGGCGGAGGCCTGGACCATGCCGCCGGTGGTTTCCCCGACGATCCGGTTGATTTCTTCAATGGCGCGGTTGATCTCCTCGGAGGTGGCGCTTTGTTCTTCCGCCGCCGTGGCGATGGAGGTGACTATTACGGAATTGTCCGATGCCAGATGGACGATTTCATTCAGGGCCTGACCGGAGGTATTGGCCAGGTCCGTGGCCTCGGTGATGGCCTTGGCCGCCTTGTTTACATCGTCGATGTTGGTATGCGCGGAATGTTGAATGGCCGTGATGTTGGCCCCCACTTCCTGGGTGGCGGCCATGGTCTTTTCCGCGAGCTTGCGCACTTCGTCGGCCACCACCGCGAAACCGCGTCCGGCTTCGCCGGCGCGGGCCGCTTCAATAGCCGCGTTTAACGCCAGGAGGTTGGTCTGGTCGGCGATGTCGGAGATGACGTTCATCACCCCGCCGATGCTTTCCGCCTGGGTTCCAAGTTCGCGCATGCTCGTCTGCAGGGTTGCGGCCACCTTGTTCACCTGGTTGATGGCCTGCACCACCTTGTCCACTAGGTCGGCTCCGTCGTTTGCCTTGGTTTTGGTCGTCTCGGACTGTTCCGAAGCTTGGCCGGCGTTTTTAGCCACTTCCATCACCGTGGAATTCATTTCCGTCATGGCCGTGGCCGTGGATTCCACCCTGGCGCGCTGCATTTCCGCCCCGCGCGAGACTTCTTCCACCTGGGCTGAAAGCTCCTCGGCGGCCACAGCCACCCGGTTGGAAATGGAAGCCGCTTGCTGGGCCACATTATGGATGACGCGCTGGGTTTGCTTGATGGCGGTGAGGTCCGTGACCAGTTGGAGTACGGAAGCAAATTTGCCTTCATGATCGCGCATGGGGATATTTGTATAACTGATGTCCATGTCCATGCCCCGCGGATGGGCGCTGGTTTCGGCGGTGGCCGGCTGCATGGTTTCCACGGCCTTCTTCAGGGCGTCGGCCGGGGTGCCGGCATCATCGCGTTGCGAGATTTGGGCATCGGTTTTGCCCTTGTAGTCCGCGCCGGCGAGTTCCCGGCCTACGGCGTTCATGTAGGTGGTTTTGAAATCTTTGTTCATCATCAGCACGGGGCTGGGGATATTGTCAAGCACCTGAAGAAAGCGGGCCAGGACGGAGTTGGTGTTTTCGACCAGTTGAGCGAAACCGCCCTTGTACGCGGCGGGGTTGCCCTGAGCATCGAGTTCGCCGGTTTCGATGTGTTTTTCAAGCGTACCGTACTCTTTTAAAACTGATTCTAGGACAATGGGAATCTCCCGCATGGCCGCCAGCGTTTCACCGACTTCTCCCGGTTCGCGTTTCTCCATAGGAGGTTGGAAATTGCCTGCGGCAATGGCGCCGGCCAGGCGGCGCATGCTGCCCAGGGCCCGGATTAGGCCCGCGATGATCACTAAAGCCATAAACAAACCGACCACCACGCCGATGGCATTGCCGATCAGCATGGTTCTCTGTCCGTCTATGGTGCCGGCGGTGAGCGCTTCTCCCGTGGCTTCCGCGGACTTATCAACACTGCCACTGAGTTCCGTAAGGTTTTGGGCTATGGCCATGCGGATTTCCCTAATGCTGGCAATGGTGGAATTAGTGGTCTGGGCCAGATTGCCCATTTCAGTGATAGCGGCGGACAAAGAATTGGTCGCGTTCATCTGCCTTTCGTGTGCTCTGCGGCCTTCCGCCGAGAGCATGTGCTCACCCATGTCTTCCATGTTTTGTTTCAGAATGGCGATGTTGCGCGTGACGATCCCCAGATCGTCATCGCTGCGTGTGTAGATAAAGCGTCCCAAGGCAAAGGCCATGCGAATGTATTCTATTTCCGTTACGTTAAGGGCGTGTTGTATGGTATGGTTGTTAAGGCGTTGCGCAGTTTCCGCCAAATAAGCAAATACTTCCAGCATGATTTCGTTATTGGGGAGCACAACGGTCCGGTATTGCTCCAACATGGCGTTGACCGTATCTATAGATTTGCTTAAGCCATCTTTGTAAATAATTGCATTTTTGTGGATATTCTCAACGATTTTTACGTCTTCCTGTTTGCTCATGACTCCGCTGGACTCCGCGACGGCCTTTAATAATTTGTCCACAGAGGTTATGGCCGATTTCATAAAACTATCGTTGTAATAGGCCAGAAACATACTCGCCCCAGTACCAGCTTCATTCAGATAAGTCGTGGCATCGCTGAGACGCACGTTGGCCAGCGCATCTTTGCGGTATTCGTCGACCATCTCCAGGGTATTGCTCAGATTACGATAGCCTAAGGTGGATACCACAATCAGGATGAACATCATGCTGGCAAAGCCTAAGACAATTTTATATTTTGTGGACATAAAAAATTCTCCTTTTACGGCTTCCAGAAACGATATCGGACATTTCTGCCAAAGGGGGATAGCATTCCCATTACATTAAATAGCTATAAAGGCATGAAAAATCCAAATTTCCTGAAAAAAAAGCGGAACACGAATTTTTGCGTAAAAAGTGACGCCTAAATCGTGTTTAGCTTTTAAGTCTGTCGTGTTACCTGAAGGTATCGGAGAAGGAAGAAGAGAGAGGGAGAGTGAATAGTAAGCCGAAACAGTAAATTAAGCCCGCACGAGCGAACCGAATAGTGAATTCTCCTGTAAAAATTTTAGGTGCGTTAGGAATATATTCCAAACAGAAAAATAGGCAAGTCCCCCGCGCCTGCTTTGTGAAAATTTTTTCGTTATGTGCGTTTTTCACAAATAAAGCAGGCGCGGGGCAAGGCCTTAACGCAATTCACCCATGACCGCGTTCAGCTCATGGGCCATCTGGGAAAGCTCCTGTACGGCGGCTGAGGCGTGGACCATGCCTTCGGTGGTTTCTCCGACAATCCGGTTGATTTCTTCAATGGAGTGGTTGATTTCCTCGGAGGTGGCGCTTTGTTCCTCCGCCGCCGTGGCGATGGAGGTGACCAGCGAGGAGTTGTCCGAGGCCAGATGTACGATTTCATTCAGGGCCTGACCGGAGGTATTGGCCAGGTCCGTGGCCTCGGTGATGGCCTTGGCCGCCTTGTTTACATCGTCGATGTTGGTATGCGCGGAATGTTGAATGGCCGTGATGTTGGCCCCCACTTCCTGGGTGGCGGCCATGGTCTTTTCCGCGAGCTTGCGCACTTCGTCGGCCACCACCGCGAAACCGCGTCCGGCTTCGCCGGCGCGGGCCGCTTCAATAGCCGCGTTTAACGCCAGGAGGTTGGTCTGGTCGGCGATGTCGGAGATGACGTTCATCACCCCGCCGATGCTTTCCGCCTGGGTTCCAAGTTCGCGCATGCTCGTCTGCAGGGTTGCGGCCACCTTGTTCACCTGGTTGATGGCCTGCACCACCTTGTCCACTAGGTCGGCTCCGTCGTTTGCCTTGGTTTTGGTCGTCTCGGACTGTTCCGAAGCTTGGCCGGCGTTTTTAGCCACTTCCATCACCGTGGAATTCATTTCCGTCATGGCCGTGGCCGTGGATTCCACCCTGGCGCGCTGCATTTCCGCCCCGCGCGAGACTTCTTCCACCTGGGCTGAGAGCTCCTCGGCGGCCACAGCCACCCGGTTGGAAATGGAAGCCGCCTGTTCGGCCACATTGTGGATAGTGCGTTGAGTTTGCTTGATGGCGGTGAGGTCCGTGACCAGTTGGAGTACGGAAGCGAGTTTTTTTTCATTATCGAGCATGGGGATATTTGTATAACTGATGTCCATGGTCGCGCCTTGCGGATGGGCGCGAGTTTCAGCGGTGGTCGGCTGCATGGTTTCCACGGCTTTTTTCAGGGCGTCGGCCGGGGTGTCGGCATCCTCGCGTTGCGAGATTTGGGCATCGGCCTTGCCTTTGTAGTCCGCGCCGACGAGTTTTCGGGTAATGGCGTTAACATAGGTAATTTTAAGGTCTTTGCTCATCATCATCACAGGACTGGGAATATCGTCCAACACCTGAAGAAAGCGGGCCAGGATGGCGTTGGTGCTTTCAATCAGTTGAGCGAAACCGCCCTTGTACGCGGCGGAGTTGCCCCGGGCATCGAGTTCGCCGGTTTCGATGCGTTTTTCCAGTGTATTGTACTCGTCTAAAACGGTTTGCAGGACAACGGGGATTTCCCGCATAGCCAGCAGAGTATCGCCGACTTCTCCCGGTTCGCGTTTTTCCTTAGTAGGCTGGAAATTGCCTGCGGCAATGGCGCTGGCTAGGCGGCGCATGCTGCCCAGAGCCCGGATCAGCCCTATGATGATTACTAGGGCCATGAGCAAGCCCACGGCTACGCCGACGACGCTGCCAGCCAACAAGGTTCTCTGGCTGCCCACGGTTTCGGTAGTGAGTGTTTCACCCATGATTTCTGCTGCTTTGTCAATACTGGCGCTGAGGTCCGCAAGGTCTTTGGTTATGACCGTGCGGATTCCCCGAATGCTGGCAATGGTGGAATTAGAGCTCTTGGCCATATTGCCCATTTCATCGATGGCAGCGTTCAAGGCGTTGTTTGCGTCCACCAGCCTTCCGTGGGCTCTACGGCCTTCCGCCGAGACCATGTACTCGCCCATGTTTGCCATGTGTTGTTTCAGGACGGTGTTATTCTGCTGGACTATTCCTAGGTCGTCATCGCTGCGCGTGTAGATAAAACGTCCCAAGGCGAGGGACATGCGGATGTATTCTGTCTCCGTTATGTTAAGGGCGTGTTGTATGGTGTGGTTGTTAAGGCGTTGCGCGGCGTCCGCCAGATAGGCAAATGCCTCCAGAACGATATCGTTGCTTGGAAGCACAACAGTTCGGTATTGCTCCAGCATGGCGTTGATCGTGTCTATGGATTTATTTAGACCGTCCTTGTAAAGGATTGCGTTTTTGCGGATATCTTCAACGATTTTTACGTCTTCCGGTTGGAGCAGGACTCCGCTGGCCTCCGTGACGGCTCCCACCATTTTGTCTACAGCGGTTATGGCTGCTCTCATGAAATTATCGTTGTAATACGCCAGGAACATGCTCGCCCCGATACCCGCTTCATTCAGGTAGGTCACAGCATCGCTGAGACGCACGTTGGCCAGCGTGTCTTTGCGATATTCGCCGATCATGTCCAGGGTGTTGCTCAGGTTGCGATAGCCCATGGTTGAGACCACGATCAGAATGAGCATCATGCTGAAAAAACCGAAGATGATTTTGTATTTCGTGGACATAATGCCTTCTCCTTTTTTAGAGACTGTCACGGCAACTGAACAGCCCTATCAAAAAATATGACGAACATGAACAAAAGTCCCATTTTATGAAATAAAACGGGGTTTGGGTTTTTGAAAAATTGCTATTATAAGAACATGTTATAATTTTATTATATGTCTTTATACAAAATGATGTTATAAAATAATGTAAAATAAGCAAGTTGTCAAACCCTGTCTCCTCTAGTTTATGCTCGGGCAAATGGCAAAAATAAAAAACGTGAGGGCGTTCGCTGTTAAAAGGCTTTAGCCCCTTGTTTTTGTCAATAAATTTTCTTAGGTTGAGTTTTGTTCCGGCCGGCCTGCGAGTCCGTGTCGGCAGCCAGGATGGGGTGGAGTCAGTTGACTCTTTAGCCTCAAGGCAAGATCTGCCTAGACTCGTTATGGTACGGTATGATTTGGAAAAACAGATTTGATATGTTTGGTTGAAAAATTTTTAAAGAAGAGAGTTAACAATGCCCGCGCCCAAAGTTAAACCCACTTTCCTGATCATTCTTGACGGGCTGGGGTTGGCCCCGACCGGGGAAGGCAACGCCGTCAGCCTGGCCCATACGCCTACCCTGGATAAGGTTTTAACCCACCGCAATTTTTGTAGTTTGCGCTGCTCGGGCCGGGATGTTGGGTTGCCTACGGGCTTCATGGGCAATTCCGAGGTCGGACACATGAACATCGGAGCCGGCCGGATAGTGTATCAGGATATGACCCGAATAGATATCGCCGTGGAAGAAAACGCCCTGGCCCGTAACCAAGTTTTGCTTGATCTCATGGCCTCCGTCCGGGCCAAAGGCGGGAAGCTCCACCTATTCGGCCTGCTTTCCGATGGCGGCGTGCACAGCCATTTACGGCATCTCTTTGCCCTGGCGGAGCTGGCGGCGCAAAATTCCCTACCTGTCCGCGTGCATGCCTTTATGGATGGACGCGATACCGAGCCCACCAGCGGGGCTGGTTTTATACAAAGCCTTTTGGACAAGCTGAAAACCCTGCCTGACGCCTCCCTGGCTTCTTTAATAGGCCGTTATTATGCCATGGATCGGGATCAACACTGGGAACGCACCCTGGAAGCCTGGGAGGCCCTGACCCACGGCCAGGGTCGGCGTGTTTCCGATGCGGTGGAAGCAGCGCATGAGGCTTATGCAGCTGGTGAAACCGACGAATTTATGAAACCCCGCCTGGTGTGCGCGGAAGGCGCTTCCCCGGAATGGATTCGGGATAACGACGGCATCTTTTTCTTTAACTTCCGGGCCGACCGGGCCAGACAGCTCACCCGCTGCTTCCATGCCGAGGAGTTTAGCTTTTTTGACCGGGGGAAAAGGCCGAACCTGGCGGGTTTCGCCACCATGACCCCTTATGATGAAAGCATGCCGTTACCGACGGCTTTTGTCCACGAGGGTATTCCCCTGGTTCTCGGGGAATTTCTTTCCAGCCTTGGCTTAACCCAGTTACGCATAGCGGAAACGGAAAAATACGCCCATGTGACTTATTTTTTTAATGGCGGACGGGAAGAATCCTTTACGGGTGAAGATCGCCGGCTTATCCCTTCTCCCAGGGACGTGGCCACCTACGATCTAAAACCGAGCATGAGCGCGAAAGAGGTGACTGAGACCCTGCTGAAGGAGTGGAGCGTCCATAAATATGATTTTGTGGTTTGCAATTTCGCCAATCCGGATATGGTCGGGCACACCGGGGTGATCCCGGCCGCTATTGAGGCGTTGCAATGTGTGGATCGTTGTCTGCAAAAAATTTGCGCCTTCGGGGAAGAGCATGGTTGCCGCCTGATCGTCACGTCAGACCACGGCAACGCGGAAGAAATGCTTACCCATGAACATACGCCTGAAACCTCGCATAGTAAAAATCCGGTTCCTTTTGTGATTCTGGATGAGGTTCCGTATTTGCGTAAAGAAGGCCGTCTGGCCGACATCGCGCCAACCATTCTGGATTTGTGGAATCTGGAAAAACCCGCGGCGATGGCCGGAGAGAGCCTGGTGCGCAAATGAGCGAAAATTTGGATAAACCTCAAGCCCCGGTAAAGCCTGGGAGCCTGGAGTTGGTTTTTATTTACGCCTGCCCGCACTGCGCCAATGATAATCCGGTGCTGGCCTCTTACCGGCGAACAGTGACACGTTGCCAGAATTGTCAGAAAAATTTCACCATCATTCCGGTGGAGGAAAAAACCGTTCTTTTTATTAAGCTTATCCTGGGCAATGGGGCGGCGGCCATTGATCCAGATTTTATATAGACTAAATAGAGGCCAAGCTTATTCTGTTAGAATTTTTTAAGAGTTTTATACAGGCAATGGAAAAGGTTTAGAGGTTTTCAAACACTTGTTTCGTAAAAGGGCGTATAAAAACTGGGCCTTGTTGAAAAAATATACTTTGTCTAAAGTCGTATTTATTTAATAAAATTAACATTATGGTCGCACTTCGATCCAATAGGCCTGATCCAGATCCAGATATTTGCGGGCCAAGCGCCGGAGATCCTCAGAGGTAAGGGCGCGGGTGGCTTCGATTTGTTTTTGGACGGCATCCAGGGGGAGACCCAAGGTGAACAGAGTAGCGGATTCGGAGCTGCGCGCCCCAAAGCTTTGCATACCCCGGTAGTATTCTCCCAGAAGGGTGTTCTTGGCCCGTTCCAAAATTTCCACGGACAGATCTTTTTCGTGCAGTTCAGCCACTATATTGGCAAAGCCTTCCTTGGCTTGCTCCGCCTTTTCCGGCTCCGTACCAATGTAGAAAATCAGTAATCCGGCTTTTTGTGCGTTCCAGGGAATCGCGGTGACCGAGTACCCGAGGCTTTGCCGTTCGCGCAGTTCCGTGAAGAGCAGTCCGCTCATCCCGGAGAGAGTGGCTTGCAGAAGCTGCAATCCGGGCGCGTCCGCATCGCCCATGGGCGCGGTGGGGAAAGTCAGGAGCAGATGGCTTTGCTGCCGTTCCGGCAGTTTCAGCGTCAGTTTTTTTTCCACGGCAAGGCCGGGAGAGGCAAGCTTAATCGTCCCGAACGAAGGGAGAGGCAGCTCCTGGGCGGCGGCAATGACCTCCTCACGCTCAAAGTCGCCACAGACGGAAAGCGTCCAGGGCCGGGTTTTCTGTTTGTCCCAGAAGGCTTTAAGCTGATCTATGGTGAAACCTTGCAAACTTTCCGGCGTGCCCAACTGCATAAAACCGTATGGGTGACTTCCGTACAAGAAAGGGAAGAGACGCCGGAAGGCCAGCCCCAAGGGTTGATCTTCGCTGGATTTGATAGAGGCAATCAAGTTTTGCCTGCTCCGTTCCAATTCTTCAGCCTGAAAACTTGGAGCCAGAACGGTGTCTTTCAGAAGCCCGAACAGATCTCTGTTGAAATGCGCGGGGCAGGTAAAGCTGATGGAAAAGTTCTGCCGCCCGGCGGCGGCGGTCAGGCTGGCCGCCCGATCAGCAAGAAAATCTTCCAGTTCCGTGGCGCCCTTGCCGGCGCTTCCCTTGGTCAGGGTCGCGGCGGTCAAAGCGGCCAGCCCTTGGGTATCGGCTTCCAACAAAGCGTCGCCGCCGCTGAACATCAGGTTGCCGGCGATATAGGGCATGGTTTTGTCCGGGCGCAGGATCAGAGTGCGACCCTGGTCCAAGTTCAGCACTTCTTCCTTTAAAGCGCCTTTGTTTGTCTCGTCGGAGACGGCAATTTTCGTTGCTGGCCAGTTGGCGGTCAGAACGGATTTTAGTTTATCTTCGCTGATATCTTGGGCCGCCTGAGGCATAAGCAGCACCAAGGACAGGCGCGGCAGGGCCAAGGTATCCAGCAGACCGCGCAGGTCCTCCAGACGGGTCTGACGCAATTGCCGCAAATAGTTGTCTTCCGCTATTCCAGGCTGCCCGAAAAAGGTAAAATGGCCCAATTTGTCGGTAAATCCGGCCAGTGTCTCCCTGGCTCTGAAAAGATCGTCTTCCAGGTTAAGCTTGACCCGATCCAGTTCTTCCTGAGAAAAATGGAGTTGGTCCATAATGGCCAAATCTTTGGTGAATTCATCCCAAAAATCCCGAAATTTATCCACGTCCAGCACGATGGAAAAATAAAGCAAGCCGATGCGCTCAAAAGAATAGTTACCCAGAAAAATACTGTCCACCAGACGCATTTGGTATTTGTATTTACGGTACAAATAAGAGGTCTTGCCCCCGCCGATAAGCCCGGAAAGCACATCCAGGGGTACCGAACGGGCATCGCGTTCACCGAAGGTGGGAACAGCCAAACCCAGATAAATTTTGTTCCAAGGGCCGGCCTGGATGATGATGTTGGGACCGTTTTCGGGCAAATCCAAGGGATTTATGAGAGCCGGAAAGGTGTAGCCTTTGCGGTTAATCAACCCGCCGTAAACCCTTTCAATCTCTGGACGCAGATCCTCCGGGCACACATGGCCGGTCACCACCAGCAGCATGGACTGAGGCTGGTAAAAGTCGGCTATGTAGTCATGGATGTCCTGCCTGGAGATGCTGTCAATCACTTCTTCATAGCCGATGATCGGGTGTTCGTAAAACGTTCCGGTCAAAGCCGCGCCTTGCAACTTGTTGAACAACCGTCTGGAAGGATTGTCTTCGTTGCGTTTCAACTCCGCGATGACTACTTTCTTTTCTGTCTCCAGGGCTTCTTCATCAATACGGGCGTGAAAAGCCATGTCCTTGAGCACATCCAGCCCTGTGCGCCAATGTTCGGCTGGCAAGTCCACGATATAGGCCGTATAGTCAAAACTGGTGGCGGCATTCATGTAGCCGCCCAGCCCCTCGATTTCTCGGGCGCTTTCTCCGGGGCCGCGTTTTTCCGTACCTAGAAAAACCATGTGCTCCAACAAATGGCTGATGCCGGCCCGGTTTGGGGTTTCATAGGCAGACCCGGCATGCACATAAAGGCGCATGGAAACTAGGGGAAAACGCTGATCCGGCTGAATCAGTATGGTCAGGCCGTTGCTCAATTTGTACAGGGCGGTTTCGCCAGCCAGGGCCGGGGTGGATAAATTTGCCATAACGATGATTCCCAAGATGATTAGCAGGTTGCGCATTGTCATATCTCCACGGCCTTTTATGCGTTTTCGGCCCTAAATTTAAGTTTGGTCAGTAAAAATTCGTGGGTGGAAAAGGCCTCGACATTGCCGTTGTAACTCAGCCCCAGAGCCGCCCGCGTCAGCAGCAGGGGTGAAACATAGCCCGCGCTCCAGTCCAGGCGTAGACGGTATGTGCCGGATTTTTCCAGGTTAAGGGCGCGTATATGGGCACGTAGTTCAATATCCTTGCTTTGTTTCTTGCCGGTTTTGGTCCAGAATAAGGCGGGCAGCCCGGCTAGGGAGGAACAGGCCAGGTTGAACTCATGGAGGCGCTCAGTTCGTCCCGTCCATTCAAGGCGATATGCTTCCTGCGCGGCTTCCGGCGGGCGCTGGTTCAGGGGAAGCCTGCGCACCGAAGTCAGTTCCAGACCTCGAGGCATATTGCCGAAGGCGGCCAGGATTTGTTCGTCGGAAAAGGGTTTACATAGGTATATGCTGAACCATTCTTCCTGGCTGGCCACTCCCACCGGTAGAGCCCTGGCAAAGGAAATAAGCGGCGCCGGGTTAAAACCCTGGCTGAAAGTCAGAGGGAGCCCGCCTCGCCGCATGGCCCGCTCCAGTACGGACTGAATTTCCAACTGGCTGAGATATATGGCGGCCTGGGTTTTGGCGTAGCCGATCTGGTAATGCGCGGCCTTGACGATTAGTTTACCCGCCGGCACAGGAGGAAGATTTTTCCGTCCGGCGGTCGGGAGGCGGGGGATCACCCGGCCTTGATCATCCAGCTTGGCGCTGTGGATTTCCTGATCTCGCTGTTGGAAGTTCACGATCCTGGTATGGACATCCGTTGGATTTTTTTTGGGCAGGGCGGAAGAGCCCAGCGAGGTATCGCAGACCCCGCAGTAATGGCAGGTTTTATAGCGACAATCCTGGGTAATCAGTCCCTTGAAGGCGCGCTCGCGTTCCTTTAGTAAAAATTCCCGTTCAAGCCCGCTATGCAGATGATCCCAAGGCAAGGGAGTCCCGCGGGGCAGGCCGGCTAGATACAATTCCGGGTCCAGGCCTTCTTCCTCCAGAGCTTCAAGCCAGGGGGCAAGATTGAATTGATCTACCCAGGAAGCGAATATAGCCCCTTTGCGGTAAGCTCGTTCCACTACCGCGGCCAGGCGGCGGTCACCCCTGGAAAGCACGCCTTCCAAAAAGCTCATTTCAGGTTTATGCCAGCGCCACTTAATCCGTTTTTCTTGGCGTCCGGCCTGAAGCAGCAAATGAAGGCGCCGTGTAATTTCCTCAAGTGAAGCTTGAGCTTCCCATTGAAAAGGGGTATGCGCCTTGGGAACAAAAGGGGAGATGGCTGCGGTCACTTGTAGGCGTTTAACGCCTGGTCCTGCTGCATCGCGCGTTTTGCGGCACAAATCGATGATGGCCAGAAGATCTTCGTCAGTTTCCGAAGGTAGCCCAATCATAAAGTAAAGCTTTATCTGTTGCCACCCGTGTTCAAAAAGCTTCCGCGTATGCAGGATAATCTCTTCTTCGGTAATGCCCTTGTTAATCACATCCCGCAGGCGTTGGCTCCCGGCCTCCGGGGCCAGGGTCGCGCCGGTGCGCCGGATATCGGCCATCTTTTCCATAATGGAATCGTCAATGGAGCCCACGCGCAAAGAAGGCAGGGATACGGAAACTTGTTCCGTGGCGCAGCGTTCCACGGTGGCCTGGAACAAGTTTTTCAGGGCGGAAAAATCCCCGGTGCTCAAGGATAAATAAGATATTTCCTCGTAACCGGTTTTGTTCAGGCAATCGTTGAGCAGGTGGGACAGTTTACTGGCCTCGCGCTCACGTACCGGGCGGTAGATCATGCCGGCCTGGCAAAAACGGCAACCGCGGGTGCAACCGCGCGCTATTTCCAGGGTAAGCCGGTTATGTACGGCGCCAAAGGGGATGACTTGGCAAGCGGGATAGGCGGTCCGGTCCAGAGAGGCGACTATTCTTCGAGTGATTGAGGGGTATGCGTTTTTTAATGGTCTGGGGGGGCGGCGCGGACCGTCATCCTGGAAAAAAAACGGCGCATAAACTCCTGGAATCTTTACGGCCTGCTCCAGCAGCCAGATCCTGTCCAGGCGTTTTTCCCCGGATTCTTGGAGCAGATGTAATAATTCCGGGAGCAATTCCTCGCCGTCCCCCAGGAGAAGGAGATCAAAGAAAGGGGCCGCCGGTTCAGCCGCCAGAGTCGCGCCTCCTCCGGCAATAACCAGGGGATGGACGCCATGCAGACGGTCGGCGCTGTACAGGGGAATACCGGCCAGATCCAGCATATAGAGCACATTGGTATAGCCCAGCTCGTGCGTCAGGCTGAAACCGATGAGGTCAAAGTCGCCAAGGGGAGTGTCGGATTCCAGGCTGCACAGAACCTCTCCTTCCCGGCGTAAAATGGCGCTGGCCTCGGCGCATGGGGCGAAAACCCGTTCAGCCCACCAATGGGGGTGGGCATTGATCAGCCCGTAAAGAATTTTTTGCCCCAGATAGGACATGCCCACTTCATAAAGATCCGGAAAAGCCAAGACCACCCGCAGGCATATCTCCCGCGGGTCTTTATGCACAGAGCCGTCTTCAATGCCAATGTATCGGCTGGGTTTGGGCAGGATGCTTAAAAGCCGGCGCAAAACAAAATACTCTATTTCCCACGAAGCAAGCCGGCAAAATCCGCTCCGCCGGCGGGGGTCTTTTTCAGGTTCAGGCCGCCCAGACCGCCGGTGCTCAGGGTGAGGTTGGAAACAGCCTCCATATACTTGGTATTCAGTTCGTCAGGATATTTTTTATAGGTATAAAGGACATGGGCGTAGCTTATTTCCCCGGCGAAATCCTGATCAAAGGGATATCCGTAGGGCAGGAGCATCATCTGGACGCCCTGCTGGGTGGGGATGGTCTGCAGCACTGCCACATCAGTCAGGACGTTTTTGGCTGCGTCAAATTTGCCCAGAAGCATTTCGCCGGTGATTATTTTTACCAGCCTGATTTCATAAGCCATTGGATTTTCTCCTTGGAAAAGGCATTTTAAGCCGTAATTTATACCATAAATTTGTTCGAAGGGCAATCGTGGGGGCCGTTATCCGTAAAGAAATACTTGTTGCTACGAATTATAAAAAAGTGTTACTGAGTTATAAATTGGAATTTTCGCTAATTAAGGATGATTGACGGCATGAAATTTTTTGGAATTTTTTACCGGGCCGCGTTCCTGGTTTTGATTCTCTGTAATACGGCCCAGGCGCATTTCGGTATGGTCATCCCAGACTCTTCCGTGGTCATGGGGCTCCGGGAGGCCCCCTTGGCCTTGACCCTGTCCTTCAGCCATCCCATGGCCATGGAAGGTTTGTCCCTGGAGAAACCGAAGGCTTTTAAAATGTTTTTTAATGGAAGCTTGGTCCGCGGGCATGAAGATGTTATTTCGCAGATGCTCCGTCCGGCCAAGGTATTGGAACAGGAGGCTTGGAGCGTAAATTGTCCGCTGACGGCAATGCGCCCCGGAATTTATTCTTTTTTTATGGAAACTCAGCCCTATTGGGAAAAGACCGAAGAACGCTTCATCATTCATCTTGTCAAAACCTCTGTGGGAGCCTTTGGAGCGGAGAAGGGTTGGGACGAGCCCTTGGGCCTTAAGACGGAAATAGTGCCCCTGACTAGGCCGTTCGGCAATTACGCCGGTAACCTGTTCCAGGGGCTGGTGCTTCTGGACGGACGTCCTGTTCCCGGCGCCATGGTGGAAGTGGAGTATTACAATCGGGATTTGGAACGGGAAGCCCCCAATGATTACCTGATTACCCAAGTGGTCAAGGCCGACAGTCAGGGTGTTTTTTCCTATGCCGCGCCCTTTGCCGGCTGGTGGGGTTTTGCCGCATTGCATATCCTGCCGGAAAAATTGGAATATTGTGGCAATACCGGCGAAGTGGAACTGGGGGCGGTCATCTGGGTGGAATTTTCCGAACCTGTAAAGAGAAAATAAGCATGCATATCTCCGAAGGGGTGCTCTCAGCCCCGGTTCTCCTGGGCGGGGCGGCTTTGGCCTTGCCAGGAATAGCCCTGGGGCTGCGGAAGCTGAAAGACGAGCGCATGATGGGCGCGGCCTTGCTGTCAGCCAATTTTTTCGCTGCTTCCCTCATCCATGTGCCTATAGGTCCAGGCAATGCGCATCTCATCTTGAACGGTTTTTTGGGAATCCTCCTGGGGTGGGCGGCTTTTCCGGCCATTTTTACGGCTCTGCTTCTGCAGGCACTGCTTTTTTCTTACGGCGGCCTGTCAACCTTGGGAGTGAATACTTTGAATATGGCCCTGCCGGCGGTTATTTTCGCCAAACTTTTTACCCCTTTGCTTTATGCGAGCGGCGTGGCGCGTTTAACCGGGGCCTTTTTGACCGGGGCCTGTTCCGTGGCCGTGGCTGGCCTGCTTACCGCCTTGGCTTTGGCTTTTACATCTGAAAACTTTTTGCGTCCGGCCCAACTGCTTTTTATAGCCCACCTGCCGATCATTCTGGTGGAAGGGTTGGTTAGCGCCCTGGCTTTCAGTTTTATCGCCAGGGTCCGTCCTGAACTTCCGCAATTTTTTCGTTCCTGAGTCTCGGCGTATGCTCCGTTTTTTTTTGATGATCCTGCTCGTTTTCCTTCCGGATAAAGCCTGGGGACACCGGGTAAATTTTTTTGCCTATATCGACGGCGATATGGCGCGGGCGGAAGCTTCCTTCAGCCGGGGTGGAAAAATTAAAAACGCCCAGGTGGAGGTTTGGAATGCCGATAAAGATGTTCTACTGTTGCGCGGGCGCACGGACGAACTGGGCAGATTTGCTTTTCCCTTGCCTTCATCTCCGGCCGGCTCGGAAAAAGGGCTGAATCTGCGTTTGCGCCTCCTAGCCGGGGAAGGGCACCAGGCCGAATGGCTATTCAAAACCGAAATCGGGGCGGCTGAGCAAAAAATACCGATTGACGTCGAACTTCTCCCCTCCAGAGGGGTAACTTCCGGACGCGAGGAATTGGAAGAATTGATCCGCCGGACTGTGCGCGAACAACTGGAGCCATTGAAAAATCTGCTTATCGAACAAAGGCATGCAGAGCCGTCCTGGCGGGAGATTATTGGAGGAATGGGCTGGATTATCGGTTTGGCCGGCTTATTCGCCTATGCCAGGCGCGGGAAATGATTTTCCATGCTCGTTAAAATTCCGGCTGAAGGCAATTCTTTTCTGGACCGGCGCGACCCGCGGGCGCGCATCCTGCTGGCCCTGTTCGGCTCTTTCTTTCTGGCCCCGGTTCACGAACAGTCCGCCGCCGTTTTTGGTCTAGCCCTGGCCCTGGCCCTGGCCCTGTTGGGCAAGCTCCCCTGGCGTCCGCTCCTGAAGCGTCTGGCGGCCATTAATTTTTTTCTGCTTTTTCTATGGCTGAGTGTGCCTTTTATACAAAAAGGAGAGACTTTCAGCAGGGCTGGAGTGGACTTGGTCCTGCTGGTCACTTTGAAATCCAATGCCCTGGTCCTTTGGCTTATTACGCTTCTTTCCACAATGACTCCGGCCGTTTTGGGCTATGCCCTGGAACAGTTGCGTTTTCCTTCCAAGCTGGTCTTTTTGCTTGTTTTCACTTATCGCTATCTGCATGTGGCCGTTGAAGAATGGGCTAAACTCCTCACTGCAGCCAAATTACGCGGTTTTTCTCCGCGTTGCGGCTTGCGCGCATACAAAAACATGGGCAATCTGTTGGGCATGACCTTCATACGGAGTTTCGAACGTTCGCTCCGGGTCCATGAGGCTATGCTGCTGCGTGGTTTTACGGGGGTGTTCCGTCCAGTGTCCTCTTTTCGTTTCTCCGCCGTGGATATGGCCTTTTTGGGGGTTATATTCCTGATCCTGTCCGGCATATGGGCTTGGGACAAATTGGCGGAATGAAGCCGTGCCGGACGCTATCTTTTCTCTGGAAAAAATTTCTTTTGCCTATGCTGGCGGCCGGGAACTTTTTCGGGATTTGGATTTCGGCCTCGGCCCAGGGGAAAGGCTGGGGATAATCGGCCCTAACGGCAGCGGAAAAACTACTTTGTTGCGTCTCATCCTCGGATTGGAAAAGGCCGACCAAGGGAGGGTGCTTTTGCGGGAAACGCCGATGCGTTCCGAAAAAGATTGGCGCGCATTACGTTTAAAGGTCGGATTGCTGTTGCAACAGCCTGAGGATCAGCTTTTTTGCCCCACGGTGCTGGAAGACGTAGCCTTTGGTCCGCTCAATCTGGGGCTGAAACAGGAAGAAGCTAGGGTCGAAGCCTTGCAAACCCTGAACATTCTTGGGTTGGCCGGTTTGGAGAAACGGCTGACGCATAAACTATCCGGCGGGGAGAAGAAGCTTGTCGCTTTGGCCGCGATATTGGCGATGCGGCCGGAAGCCCTGTTGCTGGACGAACCGGCTGCCGGCCTGGACCCGGAAAGTGAGGCCAGGCTTTGGGATATTTTACAAAACGCAACTGCGGCCCTGATGATAGTTTCCCACGACCGTAATTTTCTGCGGCGCTGCCGTGTCCGTACCCTGCGCCTGCGGGAGGGACGGTTGGAGTCTGTATGAAGCGGATTCAGGATCGGGAAAACGGCCCTGAACAGCCTACCAGTTGGGTATATGGCCAGCACAAATTATGGAGCAAGGCTTTTTTGTGTTTTATCATGCTGAATTTCTGCATTTTCATGGGGTTTAACATCCTTCTGCCCACCATGAGTCTATATTTGGAAAAACATGGCTTGGGCGGAGGAGAAATCGGGCTCATTTACAGCACGTTTATGGTCTCAGCCATCGCCATGCGAACCGCCACCGGTTTTTTGGTCTCCGGACGCTCCCCTTTGCCATTCATCGGCCTGGGGCTTGCCCTATGCGCTTTGGCTTCTTTCGGCTATTACTGGAGCACCACCCTTTACAAGGGTATTTTCTTCCGCCTGCTGCACGGTGCCGGTTTCGGGATTACCTCCACCCTGATTACCGCCATGGCCTCCCAGACGATCCCGCAATCCAGGCTGGGCGAAGGCATGAGCTACTTGGGGCTTGGAACAACCGTCGCCATGGCGGCCGGACCTTTTTTGGGCATCTGGCTGATGCACGAATGGGGCTTTATGATCCTGTTTTTGGGCGCGGCCTTGTGCTGTGTGCTGGCTATCGGGGTGCTACGCCTGCTGTCTTTTTTTGATCCAGCTTACCCGGTTTTTAGCCCGACCTTGCCGCACCCAGGGCTGACCCTGTTCAGTGGAATGGCGTGGGTACCGGTTTTGCTCATGTTTATCTTGGGGCCAAGCTTGAGCGCGGTGATCATTTTTATGGCCCTGTTCTGCCAGGAAAGGAGCCTGCCCTACGCCGGGCATTTTTTTGTCATTGCCAGCATCAGTATTGTCATTTCTCGCCTTTTTTCCGGAAAATTTTATGATCGCTGGGGACACAGAACGGTCATCCCGCCATCGGTATTACTGCTGTTCGTCATCGCCTTCATGCTATTCTGGGCCGACGGTAGCGTGATGATTTTCAGCGCGGCCATCCTGTACGGCTTCGGAGTAGGGGCTCTCTTCCCCGGCATGACTGCCCTAACCTTGTCTTATGCCCCCATGGAGCGGCGCACCGAGGCCACGGCCTCCTTTTTTAACGCCTATGATTTGGGGTTTGGTCTGGGGGCCGTGATTTTGGGTCATATAGCCGATTGGGCCGGAAGCTATGCTGTGGTTTTTCTATGCTCCGCCTGCATGAGCCTGGTTTTTTTCATGACCTACGCCTTTTTTTATTTGAGACGTCCGGACGCGTTTTTAAAAAGATGATTGGAAAGTATTACTGGGATTTTCAAATTTGAAATATTAAACTTTTATATATCACGGAAGTATTTCAAGAGTTCACTTGTTGGCAACCGGGGGCGCCAATTCCGCCGAATATGTGCATATCCATAGCCTTGAGCAATTCCTTGGGTGTATTGAAGCGGAAGCGTCGGCCCGGCGCAGAAAATTGTAATAAAGACCCTGGCGCGGTTGCTCGGGATGCCGTTGTCAAAAACATCTCCGGCCACCAGCATAATTCTGTGTCTAGGACCTCCGCCAGCCAGGACAAAAAAACTCGCTTTCCTCGTAGCGTTTTTTGCCCACAGAACCCGGTCTAGGTGACAGTCGGAGGTGTGGATAGGCCTCATGAAACGGCGAATAGGCCCATCGGCCTAATCCTTCCAGAACGTCCGTATGATTTCCGGAGCCGGTGGACGCCCCATATGGGCGCCCAGGATAAAGACGATAAAACCGGTAATCAGGGTGGGCACTATAGGGTGGACGCCGCCCAGAGGGGGTTTGAGCAAGGATATGACGAAAAATGCCCCCACCCCGGCCAGTACGGAAGACAAGGCTCCGGCGGCATTGGCTTTTTTCCAGTACAGGCCGAGGATGACCGGCCAGAGAAAAGCCGCCTCTAACCCGCCGAAGGCAAAAAGGTTAATCCAGACCAAAAGATCCGGGGGTTCTATGGCAGCGAAAAAGACGACTAGGCCTATACAGGCGGTGGTGCAAAAGCTCAAAAGTCGAAGATGTCCTTTAGCCGCGGCCGAGGCATCGCCTTTTAGCCGGTAATGGATGTAAATATCTTTGACCAGTGTAGAACAAGCAATGAGCATCATGCTGTCCACCGTGGACATGATGGCGGCCAGCGGCCCGGCGATAAACACGCCGGCCAGCGCCGGAGGGAGCAGGGAAGTGACCATGGTAGGCATGGCCATGTCTCCGGCTGGAAGATCCGGAAAAATGGCCCGGCCGAGCGCTCCGGCCAGGTGCATGAAAAGAAGAAGAAAACTTATGATTATGGTTCCGAAAATCATCGCCCGGTGCATGGAGGTGGAATTTTTATACGACATGCAGCGCTGGATGGTCTGCGGCAGGCCCAGCGTGCCCAATCCCACAAGGACCCAGAAGGAGAGGATAAAGGGTTGAGGCACTTTGTTGCCAGGCCCGCTGGGGGTAATCAGGCCGGGATCAATGGATTCCAGAGTCCGTATGCATTGTTCCACGCCGCCTCCGGCCCGCACCACGACCAACAGGACCATGACCGCAACCATCAGCATAACCAAGCCCTGGATCGCATCGCTAAGGACCACGGCCTTGAAGCCTCCGAAGGCCGTATATATAATAACGCAGAAGCCGAAGAGAGCTAGGCCTGCGACATAGGGAAGTCCGGTGACCGATTGCAGGAGTCTGGCCCCGCCGATGAATTGGGCCAGCATGGCGGCCGTGAAAAAGATGATTAGGGCGATGGAGGTTAAAAGCACCAAGTTATCATTGCCGTAACGAGCGCGTAAAAAATCGGTTATGCCCACGGAATTGGTACGGCGGGCCACAATGGCAAAGCGTTTGCCCAGGACGCCCAGGGTAAGAAAGGTGAGCGGCACCTGGATCATCGCCAGAAGCACCCAGCTCAGACCCAGGGTATAAGCTATGCCCGGGCCACCCACAAAACTGCTGGCGCTGGTGTAGCTGGCCACGATGGTCATGGCCAGGACGAAGCCTCCCAGGCTACGTCCGCCGGCAAAGTATCCCTCCATAAAATCCTCCTTGCTGGCGAAGCGCAGATGCGCCCAGTAGGCCACCAACATGGAGAAAATCAGGTAAAGCAGCACGGGGATGAGCATGGCCATGCGATCAGACATTGTCGTCCTCCTGGGCACGCTCTGCGATGGAATCCGAGGTTTCAGACTCCACGGCCCCGGAAAGAGGGATATCCTTGAACAGGAAACGTACGGCCAACCAAACCAGGAAAGTGATCACCGGGTAGCCGGCAATGCAACTCATGAAAAACCAAGCCGGAAAACCCAGGATGTAGGTGTAATCAGCGGGGTCGCCTCCCCCAAGGCCGTAGGCGAAGATATACCACCAGAGGAAATATATGGCGTACAGGCTCAAAGTCAGCAGGGCTTCCCGGTCGGCTTGGCGAAAGGGCGTGAATTTCTTTTCGGTCATCATGGCTCTTTCCATTGGTTTATTATGTTCCACGGCGCTTTATCCGGGGAAGTTCTGAAGCTTCCCTGCATATAGCAAGGAAAAATTTTAAGCAAGCCGTTTTCTGAACCCCGCCGTCAGGCGGAGAGGAGATGCGTGACGTAAAAGCCGGACACTGGTAGGCAATAAAAAATGATCGCAGCCCAACAGTTAGTGATGTGATATGCCGTTTATACTAACAAAAAGCCGGTATCGCCCGTGTTTTGGTTACAAATAATACTCCGCGGAAGGATTCACCGTTAAAGTTTTGGTTTCCTTGCCGCTGGCGGTCAGGGTGAAAACCTGCCGGAGCAAAAATTTGCCGGAATTTTTCAGGGCGACGCCCACAGCCTGTTCAATTCCGCTGCAACAGGGCACTTCCATACGCGCCACAGTCACGGATTTTATATTATTCCCGGCGATGATTTCGGTGAGTTTGTCGCTGTAATCAGCGTTATCCAATTTAGGGCAGCCGATAAGGGTAATTTTGTTTTTCATGAACCGGCTGTGAAAATCTCCGCAAGCGTAGGCGGCGCAATCCGCAGCAATCAGCAGATGAGCATTGTCGAAATAGGGCGCGTTCACCGGCACGAGCTTGATCTTTACCGGCCATTGCCGCAATTCGCTGACCGTGTTCGCGGGGTCATGCGCGGACGTGGAATGTCCTATGGCATAAGCATGCGCCCCCAGGCAGCTACAAGCCGGGGGAGCATGCGCTGTTATCCGCGCCTGCTGTTTTTTGACCAGCGTTTCGTTATAGGCCGCCGCCTCACGTTCTTCAAAGGTAATAGCCCCGGCGGGGCAAACCGGCAGACAATCCCCCAGCCCGTCGCAATACTCGTCGCTCAGGAGTTTGGCCTTACCATCGGTGATTACGATGGCTGCCTCGTGGCAGGCACTTGCGCATAACCCGCATCCGTCGCATTTTTGAGGAGCAATTTTTACAATTTTACGGATCATTTTTTACACCTACTAAAATTTATTTAGTCGATATCCATAACGATGCCCAAGAGCTGTTGTATTTCCAACAAAAAAATAATTATTAAAAATAGTCACCACGTCACGTCGTCCGTGAAAGCAGAGCCCGAAACCATTCAAAAAAGAGTTACGAGGTGGCTTTTATTGGTCTTGCCTGGAGGGGGGCGTTTTCCTGATGATCTTCATGGATAATGGATTCTGCATCCTTGAGACAGGCGAACAATATTTCTGCGCTATACCCGTCTATTTTGCCATTTTTGAGCATGCCGCGCATAGTTCGCTTGATGGAGTTCAGAGGCATGCGCGCGCGGTAGGGGCGGTCTTCGGCCAGGGCCACAAAAATGTCAGCCACAGCCATGATGCGCGCCCCCAGAGGCAGATCGTTGGCGTGGATTTTAAAGGGATATCCTTGACCGTCCAAGGTTTCGTGGTGCAAGGCCCCCCACGAGACGATATCGGAAAAATTCTCCACCTGTTCCAAAATACGGTAGGTGTAGTAGGGGTGCTGCCTTATGATATACAGTTCTTCCCGGGTTAAAGAGGCGGGTTTGTTCAGGATTGCGTTCGGAACCGAAAGTTTGCCCAAGTCATGCAACAATCCGGCGATGCTCATCATGGTCAGTTCGGTATTGCAAAATCCCGCCCTGGAGGCCAGCAATGAGGCCACCCGTGAAACGCTACGTGAGTGCGTAGCCGTAAAGGCGCACATACGGTCAATCAGGGTGGCGTACAGCCCGGCGATGCCAAGCACTTCCTCCGCTGTGTAGTTGACAGCTCCCCAGACCGCCATTTTGTTGATAAATAGCGGAATATAGTTGCTATTGCTCAAATCCAGCCAAAAACTCTCCCGCCCGGAGCAGCGCAGAAAGGCATCCACTACCATGGGGTCGAACTTGTCGCCACTTTCTTTCCGGACGATCCGGCAAATCTCCTCACGCTGGCTCAGAATGGGGAAATCTTTGCGGATCAGCACCTCCACCCGGTCCGCCAGATGGATAATCCGGCTGGAGAGGGGGATGGCGTCTCCTTTCAGGCCGGAGGGGTTGCCTCCGTCCCAACGGTCATGATGGTAGCGCACCAGTTCCGCCAAAGGGGCAAAGATGCCGGAATCCCGCAGCAAGGCGCAGCCATGCGTAGCATGCCGGTAAAGGACTCGTCCCATAAGTTTTTCAGAGTTCGGATCCAGGAGAGAGGCGCGTTCTTCCGTGTAAGAGGCCGCGCCCAGATCGTGCATGAAGGAGGCGGCGAGCAGCCGTTCACGTTCCTGACGGTCCAGGCGTAATTCTTCCTCAATGCCGTGGCAGATCATCGTAGTCCGCCACTGATGCATGGAGATGCCCACTATGGCCATATCCAGGGCGAGACTGAGGGAACGCATCAAATCAAGGGGACGAATGGAAAAAGTCATCATAGACGGCATAAGTCATCCTGTCTGTCCTGGCCCGGAGATAACGGAGGGCGCTTGTGGGGTATAAATTTTCCGGCAATGCCTGCTGGTTTTATTGGTGGAGGCGTCCTCCAATCATAAAAGAGAAGCTATTGAAATTATATTATCTATACAGTCCAGTAATTTTAATTAAGGTGCCATAATGGCGACGTTTGTCAAGAGCGCCACGAAAATAAGAACTTTCCATAAATTCAATCTTGAAACAGGAATTGAACTAAAATTCCGTTTGCCGCTAATCATAATGGGAGCGGCATTGGGCGATCATATTTTATCCATTGCCGCTCTCGTTCAGGGCGTGGGCGGTGCCTTTTCCTGCTGCAAGCTGATCCATAGCCGCTTTGAGCCATGTCTGATTCTTTGTGTTGTAAAAAGGGTCATTTATTGTTGAGGAATTCAGATATTTTTTGTTTTAAACTTTCAATTTGTTCATCTGAAACACGGCTATTTGAAAAATTATTATATCGTAATATGCCAGAGACTGTTTGAAGCACATGATGGCCACCTTTCTCAGCTAAAACTTCCAAATATTGAAATAGTTCATTTGGTTCAAATAAACTTACAAGAAGAGTATCAAGTTCAAAAGTACATTTATCACATAATATTTCAATATTATTTTTTATGGAATCTATTAACAACATCTTTTGATATTCAGTAAAACTTAATATATTCACAGCACTAACAAATTCAAAGAAGTTATCTTGTTTCATAAATCTTATGTCTGAAAGCATGTACAGTATAAATGATAGATCGTCATCTGAAATTGTCGTTTTACCAGGATAAACGTTGGACAATACGCTAATTGCCCTCCTGATGCGCTTATCAGGCAGATCAGCAAAATAATTCTTTAAGCGTTGTCCGGAAGAACTGTTTTCAAGTATGCTCTCGATTGTCATTCTTATTTCAAGATCTTGCTTACGCATTACATTGACCATTGTTTTAACAGGCGCCAAAAATTTGCGGACTTCCTCAGTAAGTTCATATTCCGTTTATTAAGTGGATAAATATGAGTTTGCCATTACTAACTACTTAGCCTTTTATTGGCCTCTTAGCTAGTCATGACCAAAAATGAAAATGTTGAATCGTGACTAAGTGAAGATCTAAGGCCCAGCCGAGACCGTGTCAATAGGCGACCGCCCGGCAGGAATGCCCCCCCCGCATGGGGTAGCTCATTTATGGGTTTGGGGGTATGCGTTTTTTACAGTACCGTGTTACCCCTGAAAATTACCCCCATTTACCCCCGCTTGTCAATGAACTTTTATGAACCTTGTTGAACAATAAACTCAGGGAACACAAAGTCCGCCTTGGCTTTTATGAACCAAGGCGGACTTTAGAAAACCTTAACTTGGTGGAGGCGGGGGGAATTGAACCCCCGTCCGAAAACATTCCACGCGCAACGTCTACGAGCATAGACCCGGCATATAATCTCGCGGCAGGGGTCGCCCCGGGTCAGGGCAGTCTGCCGCCAGCCCTCCTGAAGTTCTCGCGCCTTCGGCGGAAGACATCCTCCGGCGCCAGCCTGAAAAAGGATGACCAGGGAAGACCGCTTATCAGGCGTCGGCGATCAGCCTGGCGCTGCTTTAACTAAGCAGCGAGAGCGTATTCGTAATCGTTGCCAATTACTTGGTTGCCGCTTTTAACGAGGCCAGCGGCGCCTCGGCTCGCAATTGCGGTTTCCACGTTCCCGTCGAAACCAATGCGCCCCCATAATGACGTTTGCTTTTATATTATTAAAGAATTACGGCCCAAAAAGCAAGTAATACTCCCGGGCATTAACCGACTCCAAGGGGCTTGCCGGAAATTATTTTTCATCCACCGGGGCAAAAACATAAAAGAGTCCGCCAGCATAATCGGCGGGATAAAGCTCAAAACAGGGCCGGAGCATATTCACGGTATATTCAGTATGCCCAGCGGCCCAATTTTCCTGGTAGAGCAACGTGTAGGCCGCGCGCATTTCTTCCATATTTGGGATAGGGCAGCGCGCATACATGCCAGCGGGGATATCCTGAACAAGAAGATTTTCCGGTAAGGAGGCAGCCTTGGCCAGCGGCGCGCCGGCAAAATAGTCGAATACCTGCGGCCCCATATTAAGTGATATTCCGTAAACCTCTAAACCTTTAAGAGGAACCATGCCTATCAATTTTTTCCAGAGGGCGGCGCAGGCCGGTCCGGGATCGGCCATAGTCACCCCGGCTGCCAACAGGCCATGGATTTTTTTGCCTTCAAAACGCACAATCGAGGGGTGTAAATCAGACATATTCCGTCTCCTTTCGTGTTTTCCCGGTCAAATCCCTGAACAGGCAGACCACTTTTCCCAAAATCCGGAAGGAATCCAGCTCATCTCCAGCCAAGGATACCGGGCTGTAAGCCTGGTTGTCGGAAAGCAAAAGCAGGCTTCCGTCCGTTTCTTTACGCAGGCGTTTGATATAGATGCTTTCCCCGTGTCCCACGGCCATAACGCCGGGGAACGTAAATTCACGGACCGCCTGATCAATGAGTACGGTGTCGCCGTGGCAAATTCCCGGTTCCATGCTGTCTCCGGCAATCTCCATGAATACCAGGCGTTCGGGACTACCTAAGGAACGCGCCCAAGCATACGGCAAAGGGATATGTTCGCGGATTTTCCCTTCGGTTTCCAGTGAACCTCCGCCAGCGCAGAGTACGGCGCTGATTTTGGGAACCAGGATTAATTCTTCAGCCGGAGAGACCGTCTCACTGGTATGCTGATATAGGGACACAGTTTCAGTGCCGTCCCTTTCAAACCAGTCCGGGGGCAGGGCGAATTGGCGCGCTAGAATCAGTAGCCATTTTTCCGGTACGTCGTTGCGGTTCTTGGCCTGAGTCACGGCCGAACGGTTTATCCCCAGAAGCTTGGCGAGTCCCATTTGGGTGGAACAGCCGGTAATTCGGGCGGCTTTTTGCATGAATTCATGGAAAAAAATACGCATGGTTTTTTTCTGGGTTGTTGAGCTTAGGATATATCGTTAATAAATATTAACAATGTTGGCAAGTATTTTATAAGAATTTAAATGGCTGTCAGTACAGAGTAGTGGGCGGGGAGAATGGATATATACTAAAGTTAACATAATTTACATTATGGGCCAGATGTGCGAAAACAGTGACAGGACTAGCAATTCCGCAAGTTAACATAATCAAAATTATTTAGGAGGTACACCATGAGGCGTCACAAGATGAGCAGAAGTAGTTCCCGGAAGAACTTCCGGCGCAACGCGGGCACGCATCCCCGCAACAACCAAGCCACGCCTATGCGCGGCGGCTTCCGCATTTAATGCCCTGCTATAGCCCCATAGATGCCTGGAGGTCTTCGGACCTCCGGAGCATCAATAATCGAAAATGGCCTCTCGTATTCGATATATCTAAAGGACTCCCCGACACTCACCTGCAAATTCCCTGCGGTCAATGCCTCGGCTGCCGGCTAAAGCGTAAACGTGATTGGGCTATTCGTATGCTACATGAGGCTAAACTCCATGAAAACAATACTTTTGTTACTCTTACTTATAACGATGATAATTTACCTGACAGCCTTGATAAAACCCATTTTCAACTGTTTATGAAACGACTGAGAGAACACTATGAGCCTTATAGATTCCGCTTCTTCGCTTCTGGCGAGTATGGCGAAAAAACTCAACGACCTCATTTTCACTGTATCCTATTCGGACTCAACTTTGATGATAAATATCTCTGGACTATTCGAGGCGGTTTCGAGCTTTATAGGTCGTCTCTTTTAGAGTCTAAATGGCGTTATGGACAATGTATGCTCGCTGAGGTTAATTATGATACTGTCTCGTATGTGGCGAAATATACCACGAAAAAGATTACTGGCCCCCAAGCTGATGATTATTATGAAGGCAAGACGCCTGAGTTCTCTCTTATGTCACGCAAACCCGGCATCGGACGTGATTACTACGAAAAATATAAAAACGATTTCTATAATTATGATATATGTGTTGTTCGCCCTGACTTTGTCGTTAAACCTCCTGCTTACTATGACAAGCTATTTGATAGTGCGGAGCCTGATAAGCTTGTACTTCTGAAAAAGAAACGTAAACAAAAGGCTATTGAAAAAGCCTTTGATAATACTCCTGAACGTCTTTACCACCGCAACCGCTGTGCAAAACTCAAAGAATCCCGCGCAACTCGCTCTCTAGAAGACCCTCTTGCTTCTGGTGATTATATTGTTGATGATAGTCGTGATTATGATTCTATTGCGCCTATCTCTTCATACGGCCCCCATAACCATTTTACTAAGGAGTCTTGATTTATGAAACTGTATCTGTATTCCGTTCTTGATTCTATGGCTGAGTCTTATGCTACACCTTTTCTTGTTATGAATGATGGCCTCGCTAAACGCAGCTTCCGCGCCCTGTGTGGCGACCCTCTTTCTATGGTCGCCAAAAGCCCCGCAGACTTCCACCTCTACAAAGTCGGTGTATTTGATACCGACAACGGCATTATCGAACCCATTGTTCCAATGTCCATCTACAACGGCGTTGACGCAATGCGCGCCCTCTCCGGCGATCAAGCCTATACACCTTACTAGGAGCCTACCATGCCTAAAGTTAAAATCTTTTCTGCCTTCGTACTCCCTGATGACCCTGGAATTACATTTGAGAAACCGTCCCTAACTCAACAACAACATCTTGATGACTGCGATGTAAATACCATCATGAACCGCTTCCGCATCACCGGCCAACTAAAACAGGCCGTAGGTCAATTTGAATACCTGGACAATTACGCTGATGGCGATTTCACCTATCATGACGCCATGAACTTTATCCGCAACTCCGAGCAGGAATTTATGGCCCTGCCCTCCTCTCTCCGCGCTCGGTTTGAAAACGATCCTGGGAAGCTTATGACCTTCCTGCACTCAGACCGGCCCGAAGACATGACCGAGGCCGTCAACCTGGGCTTTCGACAAGCCCCGGAACAGCCTACCCTTGATGTAACTGTTCCGAGTGACAGCCCCGATGTCACCACCCCTCCCGGTACTGAACAAAAACCAGACCCGAGCGGCAAAGAATAAGTTAATATGGCTTCGCCCTTAATGCCCAAGCGTAGCGCGGGAGTCTTATTTATTACCATCTATCATGACCTTGGCAAATGGTCAGAGGAGTTTCAACATGCGCTCAGTAATGAAACATCAATTTTCGATGATTCCCCAGGCGAACATTCCCCGGAGCTCATTCAACCGCTCCCACGGATACAAGACAACCTTTGATTCCGGCTACCTCGTCCCCTTCTATGTCGATGAGGCTCTCCCCGGCGATACCTTCAATTTCAACGCTTCCATCCTGGCTCGTATGGCAACCCCCATATACCCCATAATGGACAACCTCTTCCTGGAAACTTTCTTCTTTGCCGTCCCAATCCGCTTGGTATGGGACAACTTCCAGAAAATGATGGGTGAACAACGTGACCCTGGTGACTCAACTGACTACCTTGTCCCTCAGATACAATGCCCCCCTGGCGGCTGGACTGTAGGCTCTCTCTCCGATTATTTCGGCCTCCCTACCGATGTAGGCAATATCCAAGTTTCGTCCCTCTGGCACCGCGCCTATAACCTAATCTGGAATGAATGGTTCCGTTCTCAAGATCTCCAGGATTCCGTTCCTACGCCTCGCAATGACGGCCCTGACCCAGATGCCTCATTCAAACTGCTGCGCCGTGGAAAACGGCATGATTACTTTACTTCCTGTCTCCCCTGGCCTCAAAAAGGCGAAGGCGTGGAAATCCCCCTGGGCGCTTCCGCCCCTGTCCAGCTCACCGGCACCCTGTCCGGCTCAACAACTATTTCAGCCAATGGTTATCCAACTTTTAATACTGTTGTTAATCAGCCTGGCCTTGGTCGTCTTGGTCTTGTTATTAATAATGAAAGTGCCACTTATGATCCTGTCTGGCGTAGAAAAACTGCTACTGGCGGAGATTATTCTCTCCAGTGGAACAACCCTGCATTGTCCGCCTCTACAACTGTCAACCTTGCCAATGCAAGCGGCTATGCCGACCTTTCCGCCTCGGCCCCTGTCTCTATCAACTCTCTCCGTCAAGCCTTCCAACTGCAGAAACTTCTTGAACGTGATGCCCGTGGAGGTACTCGTTATGCTGAAATTCTTAGGTCACACTTTGGCGTTGTCAGTCCAGATAGTCGCCTTCAACGCCCTGAATACCTTGGCGGCTCGTCGTCTCCCGTTTTTGTCACCCCTGTTGCACAGAATAGCGCTACGAATACTGTCTCGCCTCAAGGTAACCTCTCTGCTTTTGCGTTATCATCTTCAAACTTTCACGGATTTTCTAAAAGCTTCGTCGAACACTGCATCATCATCGGACTCGTAAACGTCCGCGCAGATTTAACCTATCAACAAGGCATCCCTCGCATGTTCTCCCGCCAGAACCGCTGGGACTTCTACTGGCCCTCCCTGGCCCATATTGGCGAACAAGCCGTACTCAACAAGGAGATTTATGCAACTGGTAACTCCGTCCAAGACAATCAAGCCTTCGGATATCAAGAAAGATGGTCCGAATACCGTTATTTCCCCTCTCAAATCACCGGGAAATTCCGCTCCACCTACGCCCAACCCCTGGATGCGTGGCACCTATCCCAAAAGTTCAATAACTTACCCGTCCTTAACTCCGAGTTTATCCAGGATAAGCCCCCTATTGGCCGTGTAATTGCTGTACCTTCTGAACCGGAGTTCATCATGGACACCTACATCAACCTCCGCTGTGCCCGTCCTATGCCAACCTATAGCGTCCCCGGCCTCGTGGACCACTTCTAGGAGGTTATTATGCCTTGGGCTGCTATTGGCGCTGCTGCGCTCAGCGCGGCTGGTTCCGCTGGATCTAGTGCTATGAGTTATTATTTTGATAGGAAGCTTCAAGAGCGCGCTTTTAACCAGCAGGATTACCTTGTTAAGAATCAACATCAATTTGAGGTCGCCGACTTACGCGCCGCCGGCCTTAACCCTATTCTTTCTGCTAATAATGGAGGAGGTTCTGGAGGTGGAGGCGGTTCCGCTCCCTCCGTCCAGTCTCCCGATATCGGAGCCTCTGCCCGTGAGGGCTATCTTGCTGCCAAACAGGCCGAAAAGATTAAGGAAGAAACCGAGATGGCCAAGTCTATCAGCGCCAAATCCCAAGCCGAGGAGGACTCTATTCGACAGTCCATGGATCAACAGATTCTAAACGGCTTAGTTGATCGTGATCTATCTTCTGCTAATGCTGAGTATTACCGCGCTCAAGCCGCCCTTGCTGATATAGATGCACAAACCAGAGGATATGAGAAAATTGGTGAGATTCTTAAAACAGCTCTTGCCGGTGGTGCCAGTATTGGCTTCCTTTGGAATCTTTTCCGTGGTAGAACGACCATAGGACAAAAAATTGGTGATTCCAGAGTAAGAATGGACCCACCAAGAGGAGGTAAACCCGGTGGATCTTCTCCTAGGTCTCCCAATCGCGGCTCTGGCCCTAAAAGCCCAACGGGAAGAATCCCCGGTGGAGGCTACTCTGCTCGGGCTAATCGCACTATGGGTTCTCCTCGGTTAAGTTCTGGACGTGTTTACAATGTTCCTTTATATGGAGGAGGTAACCCTTTATCATCTTATAGGCTGAGACCATAGCTTCTCTACCCGACTGTTATTTTCATGTCGGGCGCCGAAGGCTAGAGTATCGTGTCCCATAATTTACATTATGGGCTAAATACGCGATAGGTTTGATAGAGCAGTAATTTTACCGATTAACATAATAAACATTATTTGGAGGTGCGTTATGAGGCGTCATAAGATGAGCAGACACAGCTCCCGGAAGAATTTCCGGCGCAACGCGGGGACGCATCCCCGCAATAACCACAAGCCACGCCCATGCGCGGCGGCTTCCGCATTTATTTGTTAGCAAAAAGCCTAAATTGGTTACAGCAACCCGTCATCCTCGGAGGCAGAAGGTCTGGACGGCAATTCCAGTCCGCCTTTTTCAAGTTGTTTCAAATAGGCGTCGCGGCATTCATAGCCGCAAAAATATTTAATGGTCTCCCCATTTTTTACACTCAGGCTGTCTTCCAGCGACACATACGCGCCGCAGATGGGATCTTTCACCAGTTCCCCCACTCCTTCATGATCTTTAACACTCTGCTGTTTTTTAGCGCCTGCGCTCTTTTCATCTTTCATACGTTTTTGAGCGTCATGGGTGAAAAGTTTATAGGCAATATAGGCACACGCCACAATAATAAGATATTTAAACATTTAAATGTTTCTCCTTAAAGTTCGAAGAGTACCCTGTTGTTTTTGCCGGATACAATCATTATTTAAAGTAAAATCAATTCGCGCCAGTAAATCCGCGACCTTGCGTCCATCGGGCAAAATGAGTTCCGGGGCGATTTCCAGCAAAGGAACCAGCACAAAAGCCCGCCTGTCCAGACGCGGATGCGGCAGACAAAGCCCTGGGGCATTAAGTACCCGGTCACCATGTAAAAGTAAATCCAGATCCAGGCTACGCGGACCGTAACGTCGTTCCTGGCGGCGGCGACCGAAGGCCGCTTCCAAACTTTGCAAGGCCTGTAGGAGTTTTATTGGTTCAAGCTCAGATTCAAGGCAGAGCGCTTGGTTATAAAACCAGGGCTGATTCGGGTCTTCCTGTGGTTCTGTGTAATAAATCGAAGATCGGCCTAGGGCGCGTAACCCGGACACATTTTCCACCGCCTCGGCCGCTCGGCTAAGAATTGCCCGCCCGTCACCCATGTTGGACCCGGAACTTAAGTAAACCTTCTCTGGAGCAGCCATAAATTAACATTGCCTCGCTGTGTCCGCTTATATAAAATTCTCCTATGTCCTCACCTGAAATAATGCAACCGCCCCCTATCCCTCCCCTTCTGGACGAATACCTGCAACATCTTGCCGTGGAGCGCGGCCTGGCGGAAAACACCATTTCCGCCTACGTTGCAGATCTGCGCGATTTTTTCAAATTTATTCAACAGCGCGGTCTGGGCCTGAATGAGCTTTCTGAACAGGATCTGTTTTTATATATTGTCTGGGCGCGGCGGCATAAACTTTCAGGACGCAGCTTGGCCAGACGCCTTTCAGCCTTGCGCGGTTTTTTTATGTTCGCCAGGGAACAGGAGGAATTGACCCAGGATCCGGCGCGTTTTCTGGAAAACCCCAAATTTCAGCGTCAACTGCCGGAGGTGCTTTCTGAGGTGGAAATGCGCGCCATCCTTATGCAACCCAACGTGCACGAAAAAATAGGCTTCAGAGACAGAACTATGTTGGAATTGCTCTATGCTTCAGGGTTGCGCGTTTCAGAACTTTGCGCCCTGAAGCCTTTGGATTTTGACATGCAGGCCGGATGGGTGCGTGTCTTCGGCAAGGGGGCCAAAGAAAGGATTGTGCCGGTGCATCACGAGGCTCTGCGGTGGCTGATGGATTATCTGGCTCACTGGCGGACTTCCTTCAGGCCGGCGGAAAATTTTGTTTTTTTGAATCGTTCAGGAAAGGGGGTGAGCCGGGTGGCCGTATGGAAATGCGTACGGCGTTATGCCCTGGCTGCGGGTATCATGCGGAATATCTCCCCGCACAGCTTCAGACATTCCTTTGCCACCCACCTACTGGACGGCGGGGCGGATTTGCGATCCGTGCAAATGCTCCTTGGACATGCGGACATCAATGCCACGGAAATTTACACACATGTCCAAGCCGGACGGCTGCTCGAAGTGCATCGGGCGCGCCATCCGCGTTCATCCCAATCTTGAGAAAAAACGTGTCTTGGGGTAATGCTTTTTTATATGACCACCCTCTCCGCTCCTGAAATTGTTATCACCGGACACCAGAATCCTGACCTTGACGCCCTCGCTTCCATGGTGGCGGCGCAAAAACTATATCCTGGGGCGCTTATTATCGTGCCGCCGCATAAAGAGCACAGAAAGTCGCCTTTTTTGGACCAAATGGCCGAACTGTGCAATTTTTGTCAGCCGAAAGATTGTGACTTCTCGCAAGTCAAAATTTTGGTGGCGGTGGATACCAGACAGTGTTCCAGGATGCCTCACTTGGCCGAGCTTTTGGCTAATCCGGACTTGGAAATTCATACATATGATCATCACCCGGACTCCGAAGAGGATCTGCCGGCTTCTATCGCCGTGGTGCGTGAATGTGGAGCCACCACCTCCATTCTGGTCGGAATCCTGCGGGAGAAAGGTATCGTCCTTAGCCCGGACGAAGCCACCATGCTTGGCCTGGGACTTTATGAAGATACCGGGTCTTTTCTTTTCAATTCTACCACCAAGGAGGATCTGCTTGCCGGATCCTGGTTGCTGGCCCAGGGTATGGATTTGAACATTGTTGCCGATTTGGTCACCTACGCTATGACCAGCCAGCATGTTCATATATTGAACCGCATGTTAGAAAATGCCGTAACCCATGAAATACACGGCATCAGTATTGTGCTGACCGAAATTTTGCTGGAAGAATATGTGCAAGATTTCGCCATGTTGACGCGCCAGTTGATGAACATGGAAAACGCCCAGGTGGTACTGGCTTTGGGCCAAATGGGGGATCGGGTGCAGTTGGTGGCTCGTAGCCGGGTACCGGATCAAATCAACGTGGGCCGGATCTGTTCCGTCCTGGGCGGCGGCGGACATGCCTACGCCGCCGCCGCTGCCATCAAGGACAAGACCGTCACGGAGATCAAGGATACCTTGCTGACCATGGTTTTTTCTACCATTGACGCAGATATAAACGTGGGCGCCAAAATGACCGCCCCGGCCAAGGTAGTGCGGGAAAATGATTCCCTGGCTTCGGCCGAAGCCATGATGCTGCGCTACGGCCTCAAAGCCGCCCCGGTGGTGGAGGCGGATAGCATGCACTGCCTGGGGTTGCTGGATTATCAAACCGCGGCCAGGGCGGTCAGCCACAAGCTGGGTCTCCAGAAAGTGGCTGATTATATGTATTACGGCGCTAGGACCCTGACCCCGTCTTCCAGCCTTTATCCGGCCATAAATATCATTCTTAGCCAACGCCAGCGCATGGTGCCAGTGGTGGATGACGACGGACGCGTGCTGGGCGTGCTTACCAGAACGGATATCATGCGCCTGTTGATGGACGAATCCATCCATCTGGCCGCCGACGGTTCCCCTTCCGCCCGTAAGGAACGCAACCTGCGCAACCAGATGAAGGACAAACTGCCCCAGGATTATTTTGATTTTCTGTCCAGGGTGGGGAGGCTGGCGGATCGTCTGAAGACTCCCGTATATATTGTGGGTGGTTTTGTCAGGGATTTGCTCCTAGATCGGGTCAACCTGGATATGGATTTGACCGTGGAAGGCGATGGCATGGCTTTTGGGCGGAGGCTGGCGGAAGAACTGCGCGGTAGCATGCGGGAACATAAAAAATTCCAGACCGCGATGGTTTTATATAACGATAACGAGGGACGAAAACGGCACATTGATGTGGCCACCGCTCGTCTGGAATACTATGAACATCCGGGGGCTCTTCCCACGGTCGAACTTTCTTCCGTCAAAATGGACCTGTCCAGGCGTGATTTTACCATAAACGCCCTAGCCATCCGTTTGAATTCAAATTATTTCGGCGATCTGGTGGATCCTTTTGGGGCCCAACGGGACATGAAAGAAAAAAGCATCCGAGTGCTCCATTCCTTGAGTTTCGTGGAAGACCCCACCAGGGTGCTGCGGGCTGTGCGCTTTGAAAAACGTTTCGGTTTCAAGATGGACCAGCAGTCGGAAAAACTGATTAAAAGCTGTCTGCAACTGGGTTTTTTGCGTAACCTCTCCGGCAGCCGCCTGTTCAACGAATTGAAGCATATCTTTAACGAGAAAAGCCCTCTGCCCTGCCTGGAACGCATGGACAGCATGGGCGTGCTGGCGGATATACATCCTTTGTTGAAGCTCAACCCGGCCAAGGCAGAACTTCTTTCCGCCACCGGAGAAGTGCTTTTTTGGTACAGACTGCTGTATTTGAATGAAGAGCCGGAAAACTGGATTGTTTACCTGTTGGGGCTCTGCCCCAACGCCAAATATCCGGAAATGTCCGACATTCTGTACCGTTTCAATTTTTCGGAAAAGGCCCGGAGTGATTTTCTGCAATTGCGTGAAGCCACCCGCAAGGTGGGTAAAGAACTGGCTCAATGGCAAAAAATCACTGAGAGGAATATACGCAACCTGTATACCATTCTCGTGGATCTGCCGCTGGAAGGCATTTTGCATATCATGGCCGAAAGCAGCTACCAGGATATAAAAAAAGAATTATCCTTTTTCCTTTCCCGGCTGAGAAATATGCGTTTGGAGGTTACCGGGCAGGACATGCTTGATCTTGGAGCGAAGAGTGGCCCTGGCATCGGCTTGGTTTTGCGGATGATCCGGGAAGCCAGAGCAGGAGGCGAGGCCGAAAGCCGTGAAGAACAGTTGGCGCTGGGGAAGCTGCTTCTGGAACGCCATCAGTTGATTTGCACAGAACAGCAAGCCATCGAGGAGACTGTCGCCGGCCGTACCTAGGTCGGGAGCGGGATGCCCCATAACTTGTCATCCGGGCGTTTCCATGTCAAAAATACAGGTCGGCTCCGGAGCATCTGAGGAATTATCTGATGAAAAATTTATGGGCGCCCTGGCGGGCCGACTATATCTTGAGTCCCAAGGCCGGAGAATGTGTATTTTGTCTGGGCGGCCCGGCGGAAGACGCGGAAAGGCAAGTACTCTACCGCGGGTGCGAATGTTTTGTGATCATGAATAAATATCCATACAGCAACGGGCATCTTATGGTTGCCCCCTACGCCCATGTCAGCGAACTAGTGGCTCTGCCGGAAAATACGCTTACGGAGTTGATTCTGTTGGTCAGACGTTCGGCATCTGTCCTGAAAAAGCACTTCCTGGCCCAAGGCATGAACATCGGCATAAATATCGGAGAAGCCGCCGGGGCGGGAGTAAGCGATCACCTGCACTGCCACCTTGTGCCGCGTTGGACTGGGGATTCCAATTTCATGACGGTTTTCGCGGATGTTCGCACTATATCCCAGCACCTTCACGAAACCTACCTAGCCTTGAATCCATACTTTAAGGAGTAAGTTTTATGCGTTTTATTAAATTTTTCCTACAATTGCTAATTTTCATGATCGTCTTGCTTTTTTTTGTCGAAAATAGCGTGATCCTATCCCAGACAATCCAATTCCAACTGGACCTGTTTATTCCAGATTATATCTGGTTCCTGCCCCCCCTGCCTTTGTACGGTATCGTGTTGGTTGTTTTTGCCCTAGGGGTTCTGGCTGCGGTATTTCACTTCACTTGGGGACGCTGGTGTTCCGCCATAGCCCTGCGTGAAGCCCGTGCCACCATCCGTACCCTGGAAAAAGAAATCGCCGCCCATCGCCAACTAGCTTTAAAAACAGAAGAACTGACCGGAGAAAAAAATCAGGTCCAGACCGATTCGGAGTAAAGCCGTTCATGTCTGTCTGGCAACGTTTCAAAAAATATCTGCGCTCTGAAGATAAAAGATTTGTCACCTACCCGCCAGGAGTGACTCCCAGGGAAAAAGACACCTTGACCGCCATCCGCGAACTGTCCAGGGCGGTGATGAGTAGCCCGGATACGGTGGAAATTTACATGGCCCTGGGCAACCTTTACCGCGCCCGCGGAGATGTGGAACGGGCCGTACAGATTCGCGAAAGCCTATTGATTCGTCCAGAACTTTCCGCCCATTTCAAGGGGCAAATCCAATTCGAATTGGGGCAGGATTATCGCCGGGCTGGGCTATTGGACCGCGCGCTTGTGGCCTATCTGGAAGCGCAACGCCTGGGGGTTGCCGCCAGGCTGATCAACGGTGAACTTGCGGCCCTTTATGCCGGAGCCGGTGAATGGGAAAAGGCCTGCGAATTTTTTTCGGCCCTGGGGCATAAAGTAGCTGAAGCGCATTTCATGGTCCGGCAGGGTCTGGACATTCTGTCCAAGGATCGTCGTGATGTTAAAAAAGCTGTAAAAATTTTTGAAAAGGCCATTAAGGTTTACCCTGCTTCCATTGAAGCCTGGCATGCCTTACTGGCCGAACAAATGCGGTCTGAAAAATGGACGTTGGCCGCTAAAACTCTGGGTATGGCCCTGGAACGCATCCCGGCGGAAAAAAGTTTTATGCTGTTTGAGGAAATATTGCATTGTAAGACTGAAAATCTGGAACAAAGACAGGATCAGGCCGCCTTTCAGTCACGAACGACCGAGGCCTTTATTCCGGTACTCGGCCGCAGACCGCCAGAGCTTTTTCCAAATTTTTACGGGGCAGTGCTTCTCAAGCGTAGCGGGCGGCTGGAGGAAGCCGAACAATGGCTGGATAAGGCTCTGGTTATGCAACCCGACTTCTGGCATGGGCGGTTACTACATCTGAGCCTGTTACGCCAGAAAGAGGCCCCTCCTCCTCTTTTGGAGGCGGATCTGGATTTTTTTCTCGCCCAGTCCGGCCAAGTTAAATATTTTGTATGTTCAGCTTGTGGGCTGAACCGGGAACAGCTTTTTTACTGTTGCCAGCGTTGCAACAGTTGGCACTCCGCCATCTATAAATTTACCATCTACGATTGAATTTTATCCATGGACAACACTTTTGACTCCGGGCAATCCACGGACTCCGTCCGACTGAGCCCCATGCTGGATCACTACCTGGGCATCAAAAAAGAACATCCGGATGCCCTGCTTTTTTATCGTATGGGGGATTTTTTTGAACTTTTTTTTGAAGATGCCCGCATTGCCGCCCGCGAACTGCAATTGACCTTGACCAGCCGCAATCCCAACGCCCCTTCGCCGGTGCCTATGGCCGGCGTTCCCCACCATGCTCTGGAGCCGTACCTGCCCCAATTGCTGGAAAAAGGTTACAAATTAGTTATCTGCGATCAGGTAGAAAACCCGAAAGAGACCAAAGGTTTGGTCAAACGGGAAGTGACCCGCATTCTGACCCCCGGTACGGTGGTGGATGAAGCCGCCTTGGGCAAAGAACATAACTACCTGGGCGCGTTATACTGGGACGAAAATAAAGGCGCCGGCGGCTTCGCCTGGGTGGATAATTCCACCGGAAGCTGGTCCGGTTTTCAAAGCGGCAGGGAAAGCGATTTATGGCAATGGGTACGTAAATTTTCTCCCAGGGAATTGCTACTTCCTGAAAATTTCAGGCTTAAACAGCGGCTTTCCGAGAACGCGGACCTGGAAGGGACTTTAGTTATTCATGCCCCCATATCCTCGCATTTTTCCTATAAAGGCGCTTCCACCCGTGTGCTCAAGGCCCAGGGCGTACAAGACCTGCATTCCCTGGGGCTGGAAGACAAAATGGAATTGACCGTGGCCTGCGGCGCTCTATTGGCTTACCTGCAACAAACCCAGCGAGATGATATTCGCCACCTGTCTTCATTTGTGCCGTTTAATCCGGGGCGTTACCTGATTCTGGACGAAATTACCGAACGTAACCTGGAACTTTTCCGACGTCTGGACGGAAAAAAAGGCCCCGGAACTTTGTTCCGCTCACTCGATGAAACCGTTACTCCCATGGGTTCAAGGCTTTTGGAAGAACGCCTGGGCCGCCCCTGGCGGGATCTTTTCCCCATCCTGGAAACCCAGTCCGTGGTGGAATATTTTTACAACGCGCCTGAAAAACTCACGCTTTTGCGGGATACTTTGAAAGATGCGCTGGATTTGGAGCGCCTGTCCACCCGCATCAGTCTGGGACGTGCCTTGCCCCGCGATTTTTCCGCCCTGCGGCAAACCCTGGGAGTGCTGCCCAAGCTGGTAACTTTGTTACGGCGACCAATTACCGAAAAAAGACAATACCCCACCGCAGCACAGGAAAAAGGGGAAGACCTGCCTCCAGCCTTACGCCAACTACTGAAAAACTGGGATAACCTGGAAGATTTACATGCCCTGCTCCTCTCCGCCCTGGTGGAAGTAATGCCGCCGCAGGTAACTGAAGGCGGATTATTCCGCCAAGGATATAACGCCCAGTTGGATGAATTCATGGATTTGGCGGAACATGGCGAAAAACGCCTGCAGGCCCTGTTGTTCAAAGAACAAAACGCCGCTGGGTTGCCCAAGCTCAAACTAGGTTATAATCGGGTATTTGGATATTATTTTGAACTCTCCAGGAATATGGCGGACAAGGTCCCGGCGCACTTTATACGCCGGCAGACTTTGGCGGGAGCCGAACGTTACGCCACGGAAGAAATGAAAGAACTGGAAGAAAAACTCCTTTCCGCCACCGAACAGCGTAATAATCTGGAATACGGTCTTTTCCAGGAGCTGCGCGGAGGTATTGCCTCGTCCAGAGCGCGTTTCGTCTTTATGGGGACGCAGTTGGCCGTTTTGGACTATTGGCAGGCCTTGGCCGCTTGCGCCCGGAAACGGACCTGGCGAAAACCCTCCCTGCACGAAGGGCTGGAAATACACATCCGCCAAGGCCGCCATCCGGTGGTGGAAGAAATACAGGGCAAGGGACGTTTTATCCCCAATGATTTGCACATGGATGAACGACGCAGGCTTATTTTGATTACCGGACCAAACATGTCCGGCAAATCAACGGTGCTACGCCAAACCGCCGTGATTCTGCTACTGGCCCAAATGGGTTCATTCGTCCCGGCGGAAGAAGCCGCGCTCGGCCTAGCCGACCGTATTTTTTCCAGGGTGGGAGCTTCAGACAATCTGGCTCAGGGACAAAGCACCTTTATGGTGGAAATGATGGAGACAGCCAGGATTTTGCGCCAGGCCAGCCGGCGTTCCCTGGTCATCCTGGATGAAATCGGCCGGGGCACTAGCACCTATGACGGTTTGGCCCTAGCTTGGGCGGTGCTGGAAGATCTTGTTTCCAGGGCTTCTTCATCCGTGCGTACGCTTTTTGCCACGCATTACCATGAGCTGACCGGATTGGAAGGACAACTGCCCAGCGTGCACAATATGACCGTGGCCATCAGCGAACATAACGGAGAACTGTTTTTTTTGCGTCGCCTAGTACCCGGTCCGTCAGATCGTAGTTATGGCATTGAAGTGGCTAAACTGGCCGGGGTGCCGCAGGCGGTGGTGCAAAGAGCCAGGCAGATCCTGGCGCAATTAAACCGCAAACCCGGCTCTTCGCCCCGGAAAGAACTGCGTTCTTCTCTGCTTCCCGAGCAAACCCCCGTCCTTCCGTCTGTTCTGGAACCGGAAAAAAGCGCCCCCGAACATCCCCTGCTCATCGCTTTACGAGATCTGGACACCAACGGCGTCAGCCCCAAGCAGGCCTTGGATCTTCTCCATGACTGGAAAACGCTTTGGGGGAAAAAACTATGAAATGCCTCCATAACGCCGGAGGAATTATATTCTTGTCATTCTTGGCCTGCCTTTCCGCCTGCGGTAAATCCGGAGAGCCGCATCCACGCGCGAACTCCCGAGCTTTCGTCTGGCAGGAAATAAATGCTCGTCCCGCCCTCCCCGGTTGCCTGGAAATCTATGGACGACTTTCCGGAGCCTATACCAACCTTGATGCCGTATTCCTTGAAATTTCCGTGGAATCGGCGGATCGGAACTGCCAGGATTGCCCCTTTCGCGTGGATGAAAAAATTTCACTGGACTATTTAGGTGGAATTTTTGATGCCGGTAAAGGTGAAATCCGTTTCATCCATTGTCCCCAAGTCCCGGCTTATCGTATGCGTTTGACAGGCATAAATGTTTTTGAGCCTTCGAGGCTTGTTCATTCCATGGAAATTTCAGTACCTATGCCTTAAACATAGAGGAATACCGATGTCTTTGAGTCTTGGTATCGTAGGTCTGCCCAATGTGGGCAAATCCACCCTTTTCAACGCTCTGACTCATGCCCAGCGTGCCGTGACGGCTAATTATCCCTTTTGCACCATTGAGCCCAATAAGGCGATAGTGGCTGTGCCCGATGAACGCCTGCACCGGCTGTCCGCCCTGGTTCGTCCGCAAAAAACAATATCCGCCACCGTGGATTTTGTTGACATAGCGGGGCTGGTGCGCGGAGCCAGCCAGGGAGAAGGATTGGGCAACCAATTTTTGGGAAATATCAGGGAATGTGCGGCGATCATCCATTTGGTGCGTTGTTTTGCGGATGAAAATATCAACCATGTGGCGGGGGCCGTTGTGCCAGCCAGAGATGTGGAAACCATCGAAACTGAATTGATTTTGGCTGATTTGCAAATTTTGGAAAAAAAACTGGAACGTCTGCGTAAAAACGCCAAAGGAGACAGGACCGCCCAGGCATTGCTACCGGAACTTGAATCCCTGGCTGTACATCTAGACCAAGGTCGGCCGGCCGCCATTTTTCCTGGCGGAGGAACGGATTTGTTCAAGCAGTACTTGCGGGAATTAAATCCTCTTTCCGCCAAGCCGGTTATTTTTTGCGCCAACGTGGATGAAGAAACTCTGATTTCCGCGAACAGCGCTAATGTCGCCCAACTGGAGACTCTGGCTAAGGAGCGCGGTGCTGCGATGATTCTGGTCTGCGCCAAACTTGAAGCTGAACTTCAGGGTTTGGATATCACGGAACAAAATGAAATACTGGTTTCTTACAATATAAGCGAGGCCGGACTGGATAAAATTATCCGCACGGGGTATGCTACTCTGGATTTGCTCAGTTATTTCACCGCCGGTGATAAGGAAGTCAGGGCCTGGACCATAAAAAAAGGCTGTAAGGCCTCTCAGGCCGCCGGGGTGATACATTCTGATTTTGAAAAAGGCTTTATCCGGGCGGAAGTCATTGCCTATGAAGATTATCTCAGGCTAGGAAGCGAGGCGGCGGCCAGAGCCGCCGGAGCCTTGCGCACCGAAGGCCGTGAGTACGTAGTGACGGATGGCGATGTCATGCATTTCTTATTTAATGTATAGGAGCGGCTATTATGAACATGAGTCCTTTGGCCGGAAAAACGCCTCCCCCAAGTATGCTGGCGGATCTTAACGTATTACTTGAGGCATACCACGGCCGACCTGATCCGTCCCAACCGGTCAGCTTTGGCACTTCCGGGCACAGGGGCACCTCTATTAACGGCTCTTTTACTGAAACCCATATCTGGGCCATTACCCAGGCGGTTTGCGATTATCGCCGTCAGGCTGGCATCCAGGGGCCGTTGTTCATGGGTATGGATACCCACGCCCTTTCGGTTCCAGCCCATCGCAGCGCCCTGGAAGTGCTGGCCGCCAACGACGTGGAGACCTATATCCACCATGACGGGCAGGTTACGCCCACTCCGGTCGTTTCCTTCAGCATCCTGGAATTCAATGGCCGACACAACGCCAGGGCTGACGGTATAGTCATCACCCCTTCGCATAACCCTCCGGAAGATGGAGGCTTCAAATATAACCCTCCGCACGGCGGACCGGCCGGAGCCGAGGTTACCGCCTGGATAGAGCAACGGGCCAACGTGCTGATCCAGGATAAACCGGCAGAAATCAAAAAAATTCCTTACGAGCGCGCCTCCAGGCTCAGTTGCGTGCGGGCCTGGGACTATATAACGCCTTATCTTGCCGCCTTGCCCCAGGTGGTGGATATGGATTTTATCGCCCATTCCGGTCTGCGCCTATGCGCTGATGCCCTGGGCGGCAGCGCCGGCCCGTTCTGGGAACCTCTGGCCGCTATGTATAAACTCCAGCTCAACGCGGTGAATACCGCGCGGGATCGGCGTTTTGCATTTATGACGCTGGATCGAGACGGAAAAATTCGCATGGACTGTTCCTCGCCCTGGGCCATGGCCGGCCTTCTGGCTCACAAAGATAAATATGACCTGTGCTTCGGCAACGATCCGGATGCGGACAGGCACGGTATCGTCACCCCGGCGGGTTTGATGAACCCTAATCACTATCTGGCGGTATGCGTGGATTATCTTTTTACGCACCGTGCAGATTGGAAACCGGAAACCGGGGTGGGCAAAACCACGGTCACCAGCGCCATGCTGGACAGGACGGCCGCCGGGCTGGAACGGAAAGTCCTGGAAACACCCGTTGGATTCAAATGGTTTGTGGAACCGCTACTGAGCGGGATTTGCGCCTTTGGTGGAGAAGAAAGCGCTGGAGCCTCATTTTTACGTATGAATGGCCGCCCCTGGAGCACGGATAAAGACGGGATCATCCTGAACCTGTTGGCTGCGGAAATGACCGCCAAAACCGGGAGGACTCCCGACCAGCTTTATGCCGGGCTTACTGAGCGCTATGGCATGTCTTATTATGAAAGGCAGGATGTGCCTGCCGACAAAACGCAGCTGCAAAAGTTGAAAAAGATTACCGTAGCGGAACTAGGTGCCTCCAGTCTGGCTGGAGACGCCATCGAAGACATTTTCACCCGGGCCCCCGGTAATAATGAATCCATTGGCGGGATCAAGGCCTGTACCCGCAACGGCTGGTTCGCGGCCAGGCCCTCGGGTACCGAGGATATTTACAAAGTTTACGCGGAAAGCTTTGTCAGCCAGGAACATCTGGATATACTTATGCATGAGGCCGAAAAATTGGTCCAGGCGACGTTTGCCTGATAATTTTGAAACCGATCGCGATCTGGATTGTAAAGTTTTTTTCTGTTAACCATCCGTGGAAAGGAGCGTATTAATGAATATTCCAAAAAATCTGCAATACACCAAAACTCATGAATGGGTGCGTCTGGAAGGGGATCTCGTGGTAATCGGCATCACTGATTTCGCCCAGGAACAATTGGGAGACATAACTTTTGTAGAACTACCCCAGCCAGGTGCCCAGGTTAAAACTGACCAAAACATGGGGACAGTGGAATCGGTCAAAGCAGCCAGCGATTTAATAAGCCCGATCAGCGGCGAAGTATTGGAAGTAAACGAAGCCTTGGAATCCGATCCTGGACTGCTCAACAGGGAGCCGTACTCCGGAGGCTGGCTGGTCGAAGTCCGTTGTGACACTCTGCCCCCCAGCCTGTTGTCCGCAGAAGCCTATGCCCAATTAATCGCGGAATAGTCCGCCGTAAGGATATAGCAATGCCCTTTGTGCCGCACACTCCGGAAGAAACCGACCGAATGCTCGCCTGCATCGGGGTAAAAACCTTGGACGATCTTTTCGCCTGCATACCGGCTTCCATGCGCCCCAAAAGTTTTGAGTTGCCTAAGGGCCTGAACGAGCATGATAGTTGCGCCAGATTTGAACAATTGGCCGAAAATAACGCCCCGCCCCGCATAAGCTTCATGGGCGGAGGCTTCTACGATCACTTCATTCCCAAGGCCGTAGACGCCATAAGCGGACGCGGCGAATTTCTCACCGCCTATACTCCCTATCAGGCCGAAGCTTCTCAAGGGACCTTGCAGGCCATTTATGAATATCAGACGGCGGTGGCCCGCATCTTTGACCTGGATGTGGCCAACGCCTCGGTCTATGATGGCGGTAGCGCTGTGTTCGAGGCCGCAATGATGGCGGTCCGCGCCACCAAACGATCGCGCCTGGTGCTGGACGAAAACGTAAACCCGCTTTACCGGTCCATGTTGGCGACCATGGCCGCCAACCTACGGGTAGAACTGGTGACTGTTCCTTCATATGAAACCTTGCCGGATCTGGAAAAACTCGCGTCCGCCATGGATAATAAGACCGCGGCGGTAATTGTGCAAAACCCCACTTTTTTCGGCAATGTGATGGATTATACCCCTTTGTTCAGCAAGGCCCAAAGCTTGGGGGCGCTTTCCATTTTAAGCGTTTACCCGGTATTGCAGTCGGTCTTGAAAACCCCAGGCGAAATGGGGGCGGATATCGCGGTGGCCGATGGGCAGTCCTTGGGACAGCCGCTCAACTTCGGCGGGCCATATCTGGGCATGATGGCTTGCGTCAAAATCCTGGTGCGCCAACTGCCCGGTCGGTTGGTCGGGAGGACAGTGGATGCCGTGGGTAGCACCGGCTATGTGCTGACCATGCAAACCAGGGAACAGCATATCCGCCGGGGCAAAGCCACTTCCAACATCTGTTCCAACCAGGCCCTGTGCGCCTTGCGCGCCCTCATTCATCTTTGTCTGCTCGGCCCGGAAGGCCTGATAAAAACAGCAGAACGCGGCATGGAACTGGCCCGCTACGCGGCGGAAAAAATTTGCGCCCTGCCCGGAATAAGTCTGCGCAACAAGGCTCTTTTCGGCAACGAATTCGCCATACGTTTACCGGGCAAAGCTGAGGCAATTTACCGTTTTCTGCTGGGCCAGGGGATCGTTGCGGGTGTGCTCCCCGGACGCTGGTTTCCACGGGAAGACCAGACTCTGCTTTTGGCCTTTACGGAAAAAAATAATGAAGCCCAAGTTGAACAACTGACGGCGGGTTTAAGGAAGGCCTCGGCATGAAAACTATTTTTTTCAAATCTGCGCCCGGACGCAGGGGAGTAATCCCGGCCAACCCTAAGCAAAAAATCGAAAATATGTTGCCGGCATCACTCCGGCGTGGCACTCCGCTCACCCTGCCCCAAGTTTCCGAGTTGGACGTCGTGCGACATTTCACCGCCCTGTCACATAAAAATTTCAGCGTGGACGGCAATTTTTACCCTCTGGGTTCCTGTACCATGAAATATAACCCAAAATTCATGGAATACGCGGCGTCCCTGCCCGGTTTCACCGGGCTGCACCCCATGCTGTCACAGCAACCTGACGGAGAGCCGCTGACCCAAGGAAGCCTCGCGGTTATCTGGGAGACTGAAAAACTCCTGACCGAATTGACCGGCATGTCGGCCTTTACCCTGCAACCTATGGCCGGAGCCCATGGAGAACTGACCGGAATTTTGATTATCGCGGCTTACCATCGACACAAGGGCAACAAAAAAAGCAAGATCATCTGTCCGGATTCGGCCCACGGAACCAATCCGGCCACCGCCGCCTTGGCGGGTTACGAGGTTATTAACCTCGATTCCTGTGATGGTCTGACGGATCCCCTGGCCCTGGAAAGCGTACTGGATGATTCTGTCGCGGCCCTGATGATGACCTGTCCCAATACCTTAGGACTCTTTGAAAAACACTTGCCCCTGCTGGTGGAAAAACTGCAGGCGGTGGATGCCCTGCTCTATTACGACGGGGCCAATTTTAACGCCATTATGGGACGCATGCGCATGGGAGATGTGGGTTTTGACGTGGCGCACCTAAACCTGCACAAGACCATGGGGACTCCGCATGGCGGCGGCGGGCCTGGAGCTGGGCCGGTGGGCGTAGCGACGCGGTTGGAAGCTTTTTTGCCAGGTCCCCGCGTACATAAAAAAACGGACGGCTCTCTGGCCCTGAACTACGATTTGCCCCTGTCTATTGGCCGGGTAGCTCCGTTTTACGGTCATTTCGGAGTATTCGTAAAGGCTCTGGCCTATATGGTTCGTCTGGGCGGCGAAGGGTTGGCCAGGGCTTCGGACTACGCGGTGCTGAACGCCAATTATCTGCGTAAACGCCTGGAAAATACACTGGATATCCCCTACAACGAGTCTTGTTTGCATGAGTTTGTGGCCTCGGCGGCGGCCTGCGAAAAATACGGCGTACGTGCGCTGGACATCGCCAAGGCGCTTTTGGAGCGCGGCTGCCATGCTCCCACGGTGTATTTCCCGCTAATCGTCAAAGAATGCCTGATGATTGAGCCCACGGAAACAGAAAATAAGGCTGTCCTGGATAAATTCTGCACAGATCTAATCGAAATCATCGAACTGGCCGAAAAGACCCCTGAGGACCTACGCGCCGCGCCCAGGAATTTGCCTGTGCGCCGCCTGGACGAAACCAGGGCGGCCAGAGAAATGATTCTGACGGATGAATGGCCAGCGAGTTCCACAGAGGAAAACAATTAGGCTTTCTTCAATACCAAAAGCATCTGGGGGAGGGTTAGCATGCACCGCATTATAACCGTGTTATCCGTTTTAATTTTGTTATTTCTTTTGGCCGCGGGGGCCCAGGCGGTCGAAAATTCCACGCCCTCCAAAAAGCTATCCGGCCTTGAATGGCTCATTGACTACTCTCCAAGCATGGGCGGCAACCTGTCTGGTTTCGCCCAGGCAAAAATTGATTTGGCCGCCGCCCTGATTGAACAATTAAACCAGTTGATTTCGACTCACTATGAGCAGGCCGGCATACATACTTTTTCCGGGGAAACCGAGATTCGGCCCGCGGTAAAGTACGTCAAATCGGAATTCGCCTCCAGCGCCCAGAAAATAGCCCACGCCTATCCTTCACGCGTAGGTTCCTCCAACAGTTCCCTGGGCAATGCCTTTGATCTTTACGATCCCGCATTCAGCGATCTTTCGCGTCCTGGCGCGGTTATTGTTGTTACCGACGGCGTATATAACCACGGACGCGATTCCTTGAATGAGACCAAAATTTTCCATCTTACCCAACCAGGCCTGTGTCTGCATTTCATTTCCTTTGCCGATAGCGCCGCCGACCAGGCGCTCATTGACAGTATGGCGGCCATCAGCCCGCAAACCGTGTCGGTCAGGGCCGCGGATTTGCTCAATGACAGCGGCGCCAGGGAAAATTTCGCCCGCCGGGCGTTTTATAGCTGTCCATATGTGGATATGCCGACAACCGCCCCAGGCGCTTTGGATTCCATCATCCTGAGCATGCCTTTTGATTTTGATTCCGATAAAATTACCGAACGCACCCGCAATGTGGCCGCCGCCGTGTTGCGCCGCATGCAGGAAGAACCTGGATATTCGCTCAAAATAGACGGGTATACCTGCATAATTGGTCCTGATGCCTATAATGCGGATCTTTCCAGGCGCCGGGCCGAATCGGTCAGAAATTATCTGGTCAACGGCGGCATAAATCCGAACCGCTTGATTATCCAGGGATATGGCAAGGGTTCACCCCGCTACGGCAACGATACCCGTGAAGGCAGGAGTCTTAACCGCAGGGTGGAATTCACCTTCTTTATTCCGGAAAACACCGGACATACGGCTCGATAAACCTTTGCAGATGCACGTCCTGGCGGTTTAAAACCGCCAGGACGCAATGGAAAAATCCAAGTGCCCCTGTGGAAACTCGCCGTACGCGCGGATTTTGCCGCAGCCCACGCTTTGCGCCATTATCATGGAAAATGTGAAAATACGCATGGGCATAATTTTACCGTGGAAATCGTGGTGGAAGGCCGCACCCTTAGCCAGGATACGGAAATTTTAGCGGATTTTACAGATCTCAAGGCGGCTCTGCGCCAAGTGATGGCTTCTCTGGATCATCAGGATCTGAATGAACACCCGGCTTTTCTCAAGCACAATCCTTCTTCTGAAAATCTGGCCGCGCACATATTCCGGGAACTTTTCCCCTTAGTGCTGGGCAAGGGCGTGAATCTACGCCAGGTAAGCGTCTCCGAGAATGCTTCCCAGACCGCTACCTATCTGGAAGAGTAAGCATTAAATTTCTTGAAATTTTACCTCCGCAGGGCTAAGTAAGTACGTTTTCCAATTAATCATTCCGGTTTTATCCAGGAGGTCAATTGCATGTTTGAAGGCATCGCTTACGCCATGGCTCCGGCCCAAGGAGGCGCTGACGCTGGCCCCATGGCGATTCTCAACGGCTTTATGCCGATTATCATTATTATCGCGATTTTTTATTTCCTGATGATTCGCCCCCAGCAAAAAAAAACCAAACAACACCAGGAAATGTTGCGTAACCTCAGAAAAGGCGATGCTGTGGTGACCAATGGCGGCATTTACGGCCGTATTATAGAATTTCAGGATGACATCGCCGTGCTGGATTTAGGCGAGCATCAAATTTTCATCATGCGCAGCGCGCTGACCCTGTTGAACCCCAATCAGAGAGCCCCAGTGGCCCAGAAAAAAACAAAAAAAAGCGGCAAAAAGACAGAAACGGTTGAAACAGAAGAAAATAACGATAACGAAGATTAGGAATAACAGGCATGAAAGGGCATCTGCGGTTGCGTCTGGGACTATGCATTGTTGTGCTGGCGACCTCCGCACTCTTGCTCCTTCCCAATTTTGACCGGACGCGGGAATGGAGAGACGGTCCGTTCGGCGGTCTGCTGCCGGACCGGCAGTTCAGTTACGGCCTGGATCTCATGGGGGGCATCTACCTGACCCTGGAGGTGGAGGTGGACAAGGCGGTGGAAAACACCATGGCCCAAACCGGACAAGATATCCGCTCCCTGGCCCGTTCCGCTGCCTTACAAATTACTCCCCCCCGCCTTTTGAATGACGGGCGGCTGGAATTCATCCTGGCGGACGCCGCCCAGGAAAACGCCCTGAGCGAACTGATCCGGAACAATTTTCCAGACAGCCATCTGGATGTTTCCAGGCAGAACCTGCCCGAAGGGATACGCTTTATAATCGCTTTTACCCAGTCTCAATTAAAAACGCTGCAGAATTCCGCCCTGGATATGGCCCTGCTTACTATCCGCAACCGTATCAACCAGTTCGGGGTGACCGAGCCCGACATACGCAAGCAAGGCGGAGAGAACCGGATCGTAGTGCAGTTGCCGGGCATTGACGACACTCGGCGGGCTATCCAGATTATCGGACAAACCGCCCACCTGCAATTCCACATTGAATACGACATAAACGCGCTGGACAGGACCAGACTGGAGAGAGGCGTGCTCCCGGCCGATGCCATGCAGGTTCCGTTTCAGGGGAGCCGTGGCGGAGAGGGGCATATCGTAGTGCGGCGGGAAGCCGCTATGACCGGGGAAACCATTGAAGACGCACGGCAAAGCTACGACAGTAGAGGAAACCCCAGCGTATCCCTATCTTTCAATCGGCGCGGGGGTATGCAGTTTGAACGGATCACCGGAGAAAACCTGCAGAAAAAAATGGCTATCGTCCTGGATGGCGTAGCCCATTCAAACCCGGTAATCCAAGCGAAAATTTCCGGAGGACGGGCCGAAATAACCGGTAATTTCACCGTGGCTGAAGCAAATGATCTGGCCCTGGTGTTGCGTTCCGGATCTCTGCCGGCCCCGGTGAAGGTGCTGGAAGAGCGTACGGTCGGCCCCTCGTTGGGGCAGAAATCCATTGACCTGGGCATAAAGGCTTCCCTCATCGGCGCGCTGCTGGTCATGGTTTTCATGGTGGCTTATTACAGCTTTTCAGGAATAATCGCCACGATCATGATGCTTCTGGATATCGGCATGATTCTGGCAGGGATGAGCCTATTGGGCGCCACCCTCACCCTGCCCGGCATTGCCGGCATCGTGTTGACCATTGGCATGGCGGTGGACGCCAATGTGCTTATTTTTGAACGTATCCGCGAGGAGCTCAGACGCGGGTTCAGCCCGTCCAAGGCCGTGGAGCTTGGTTTTTCCCGCGCCAGCGTCACCATTATTGACGCCAACCTGACCACGGTAATAGCCGCCATCGTGCTTTACCAATTCGGCACCGGCCCCATCCGGGGCTTTGCGGTCACCCTGACCCTGGGTATCATTGTCTCCATGTTCACAGCGGTATTTCTCTCCAAAGTCATTTTTGACCTTTGGATCACCGGCAAAAGCGTTAAAATGAGCATCTAGCGGGAGAGCGTATGGGTCTGCATTTTATTCCGGATAATGCAAAAATTGATTTTGTGGGTTTCCGCAAAATCTCATACATGCTCTCCCTGCTGATGCTTCTGGCCGGAGGCGTTTCCCTGCTGGTCAAAGGCGGTCCGGTGTACGGCATTGATTTTGCCGGCGGCATGGTCATCCAGGTGCGTTTTCACAGCCCAGTCAGCGATGAGGAAGTAAAAAGCGCTATGGAAGGAGGCAATTTACGCCATATCGTGGTCCAAAAACTCGGCAGCGACAACCAGGGCTACATGCTGCGCCTGGCTGGACATGAAGAGGTGGGGTCTCTGCATATTCGCGGCATCGTGGAACAGGCCATCAAAGAAAAGTTACCAGGGCTGGATTACGAAATCCAACGTCTGGAAATGGTCGGGCCTAAAGTGGGCGCGGATTTGCGGGCCAATGCCATAGAAGCCCTATTTTACGCCACATTATTCATAGCCGTCTATCTTTCAGGACGTTTTGAACAACGTTGGGGTATCGCCTTAATCATGACCGCCGTATTGGGTGGAGGATTGTACGCTTTGGGCCTCCTGGGCCTCAGCCGTGGCCTGCTGGTGCCGGCCGCCGCTTTGTTGACCGTTTTTTGTTGCTGGAAGCTCAAATTGGCTTATGCCCTGGGAGCGATAGTCTCCATCGTGCATGACCTGCTTATTTCCATCGGGATTTTTTCCATCCTGAACAAGGAATTCGACCTGATCATCATCGCCGCCCTCCTGACGGTGGTGGGTTACTCCCTGAACGATACCATCATCGTTTTTGACCGTATCCGGGAAAATCTGCGCAACAACCAAAAAGACAACTTGGCCGCAATCATCAACCGCAGCGTCAATCAAACCCTTTCCCGCACCGTGCTTACTGCCATGACCACCCTGTTGGTGGTTATGACCTTACTCATACTGGGCGGCGGGGTTATCCATGATTTTGCGCTCCTGCTTTTTGTTGGCATCATGGTGGGAACATACTCATCGATCTTTGTCGCCAGTCCGGTTCTGCTGTTTTTTGAAAAAACCGTCTTTGCCCAGGTGCAAAAAGAAAAAGAGGAAACGGCCAAAGAAGCCATTCGCCAGCGTAACCGAGGAATGCCCCAGGTATGACCGGAAAAAACGGATAAGCCGATGAGCAAATTCGTCTGGCAGCATAAAGATTTGTTGGATGTGGATAATCTGTCCAGGGAAGAGGTCTTTTACCTTATGGACAGCGCCGAACAATTTCAGGAAGTGAATTCCAGACCGGTTAAAAAGGTTCCCACCTTGCGCGGCAAAGGGGTTATCCTGTTTTTTGCCGAAGACAGCACCCGCACCAAAACTTCTTTTGATATCGCCGGCAAGCGCCTTTCCGCGGATACTTTTTCCTTGGGCAAAAGCGGCAGCAGCATAAACAAAGGCGAAAACCTCAAAGATACCGCCCTGACCCTGGAAGCCATGAACCCGGATATCCTGGTCATCCGGCATCCGGCCAACGGAGCGGCCGCTTTTCTGGCGGAACGCCTGTCCTGCTCGGTGGTGAACGCCGGAGACGGACGGCATGCCCATCCTACCCAGGCTCTGCTGGACGCCTATACCCTGCGCCGGCAATGGAAAGGCGAGATGCTGAATAAAACCGTGCTGATTGTCGGCGACATCGCGCACAGCCGGGTGGCCAGATCCAATGTCAAATTGCTTTCATTTCTGGGAGTCAAGGTTCGTCTTTTCGCGCCCAAAACCCTGATGCCCAGGCACATTGACCATTGGCCGGCCGAAGTGTCCGATAGCCTAAATAAAGGCCTGGAGGGAGCGGACGCGGTTATGTGCCTGCGTTTACAACTGGAACGCCAGATCGCCGGTTTGCTTCCGGCTCTTTCCGAGTATGCCGCGCGTTTCTGCATCAGCTCCAAATCCCTGGCCCTGGCGGCGCCCGAAGCGGTAATTTTGCATCCCGGACCCGTCAACCGCGGCCTGGAAATATCCTCAGAACTGGCCGATGCCCCTAACAGCCGTATCCTGGACCAAGTCAACGCCGGGGTAGCCATGCGCATGGCGGTATTGCTCAGCCTGGGCGCCAGGCATGACCTGGAGGCCTGGAGCCGGAATGCCTCTGAAACAGGCCGGGAATAAAGATATGCAGGGAAACAGCTTTTTACTCAAAGACGTTATCCGTAATCCTGAAGACGGTCCGCAGGATATCCTAGTGCTGGACGGCAAAATCCACACCCGCGCTTCCTCGGGCAGCCTGAATCCGCCTGATTGTCTGCCGGAATATACAGGACACGGGCAATATATTTTCCCCAGCTTCATTGATGCCCACACCCATCTGCGTGAACCCGGCTACGAATACAAAGAAGATATCGCCAGCGGTCTGTCCGCCGCCCTGCATGGCGGCTTCGGCGCGGTTATGCCCATGGCCAATACTCGCCCGGTCAACGATTCCGCTTCCATAACCCGCATGATGCTGGACAGGGCGCGGGCCATTTATCCAGACGGCCCGCGTTTATATCCCATCGGGGCGCTCAGCGTGGGACTGGAAGGCAAGGCCCTTGCCCCAATGGGAGAATTGCGGGAGGCCGGGGCCGTGGCCGTTTCCAATGACGGACGTCCGGTGTGTGATTCCGGCATTTTCAGGCATGCGATGGAATATGCGGCCACTTGGGGCATGAAAGTTATTGATCACTGCGAGGACCCTTATCTAGCGCAAGGCTGGCAAATGAACGAGAGCCGGACCGGCGCGGATTTGGGACTCAAGGGACAACCCCAAGCCGGGGAAGCCATCCAGGTGGCCAGGGATATCCTGCTGGCCGAATACCTGAATCTCCCCATCCATTTGGCGCATATCAGTTGCCGTCAATCCCTGGATCTCATCCGTTGGGCCAAATCCAGGGGGGTGCCGATAACCGCTGAAACCTGCCCACATTATCTCTTTTTGGATGACGCCATGTTTCCTGATTATAATACAGCCTTCAAAACCTCCCCTCCTTTGCGCGACTTCCTGGATGTCGCGGCTCTGCGCGCGGCTCTGGCCGAAGGCGTCATTGACATTCTGGCGACAGACCATGCGCCGCACGCGGCGCATGAAAAAGAAACGCCTTTTGAAGAGGCCGCGAACGGCATGATCGGCCTGGAAACCGCTGTGTCCTTGACCTATGAACTGGTGCGCCTTGGAGAGATTTCTAAAGATCGTTTTGAAAACCTATGGAGTTCCGGCCCAGCAGGTATTTTTAATTTAGAAATTAATAAATTCCAGCCCGGTGACCGCGCGGATTTCTTCCTATTTGACCCTGAAGCGCGTTGGTTCGTTCTTCCTGCCTCCCTGCATTCCAAAAGCCACAACACTCCCTGGCTGGGCAAAGAATTGCGCGGCAAAGTCACCGCCCACTGGCTTTCCGGTAAAAAGCTCTTATAAAATGGTTCCGCTGTCAACCCACCAAGCGGGTAGCGCAGAGAATTTCACGATCATATTCAAAACCATGGGTAAAAAATAGGCTGACCATGCGCGCCCAAAGCAGACTGCTGGCTCAATTACAGGAAATAGTGCGAGAAATGGGATTGGCCTGGCCGGACAAAGCCCAAATTGAAATCCCGCGAGAAAAAAAATTTGGCGATTTGGCGGTGAATCTACCCATGATCCTGGCCGGACAGACCGGCCGCCCTCCCAGAGAAACGGCATCTCTGCTGGCGGACAAACTGAAAGCCAGAGATACCGACCTTGCGGACATCACCATCGCTGGACCGGGTTTTTTGAATCTGCGTTATGCCGATGGTTTCTGGCAAGAAACGGTTCCCATCATTCTGGAAGCAGGCGCCGCCTATGGGCACGGGTTTAGCGGACAAGGTAAAAAAGTGCAGGTGGAATTTGTTTCCGCCAACCCCACTGGCCCCCTGCACATAGGGCACGGGCGCGGCGCGGCTGTCGGCGACAGTCTGGCGCGCCTTTTACGTTTTGCCGGATATGAAGTCCAGGCTGAATATTACATTAATGATGCCGGTAAACAAATTGATCTGCTGGGACTTTCTCTTTGGTTGCGCGTCCTGGAACTGCGAGGCCTTCCGGTGGAATGGCCGGAAGATTGGTACAGAGGGTTATACCTCAAAGATCTAGCTGAAGAGCTTCTGGCGCTACAACCTGACCTACTGGACAGGACGAAAGACGAGGCCAGGGATATTTGTCTCGATTTCGCTCAAAAACGCATTTTGGGAAAAATAAAAGACGTGCTGAACGATTTTCGCGTCCAGCATGATTTTTGGTTTTCGGAAAAAACTTTGGTGCAAAAAGGCGCGGTGGAAAAGGCTTTTCAGTTGTTACGGCAAAACGGCCATCTTTTTGAACAAGACGGAGCCCTCTGGTTCAGAACCACGGCCTTGGGAGATGATCGGGATCGCGTGTTGCGCAAATCCGATGGCTCGCTCACCTATTTTGCCTCGGATATCGCTTATCACGCCGACAAATACGCCCGGGGATTTGACCTGGTGGTGGATATATGGGGAGCGGATCACCACGGCTATATTCCGCGTATGCGCGCCGCCATGGAATCTTTGGGTCGGGAAAAAACGGATTTCGAGGTTCTGCTCGTACAGTTGGTTAATATCCTGGATGATGGCAAACAAATAGTCATGTCCAAACGGCAGGGCCAATTTGAAACCCTGGCGGATGTTATAGCGGAAGTAGGCACGGACGCCGCCCGTTTCATGTTTCTTTCCAGAAAAAGCGACAGCCCGCTTGATTTTGATCTGACTTTGGTTAAACAGCGTACCTTGAAAAACCCCGTTTACTATGTACAATATGCTCATGCCAGGATTTGCGCCCTGTTGCGCCGGGCCGACAAAAAAAATATCCAAACGCCGATGTCCGGCTATGGCGAATTTATTCGCTATCTGGTAAAACCAAGTGAATTGGAGCTCTTACGCAGGGCAGACGCCTTTACGGGGATGGTGGCTTCAGCGGCGGCGAATATGGCCCCGCACCATGTCAGCTATTACCTGATGGAACTTTCCCGTGAACTGCATGCCTACTATGCCTCCGTACATGTATTGAACGCGGAAAATGAACCAACGGCGAAAGCTCGCCTATGTTTGCTGAAAAGTATCGGACAGGTGATCCAAAACGGACTGAACCTTCTGGGCGTGAGCGCACCTGAAAGTATGTAACGGACGCGCATGATGAACGAAACTGACAAAAATTCTCCCCGCCAGGCCAGGTATATCTCCATCCAGATACGTCTGCCTTTGTTGCTGACGCTTTTGGCGTTCAACCTAGCCGGGTTTGCCCTTTGTTTCTGGGTGGGAGTGCTGGTGGGAGAAAATGATGACAAATTGAACCGGTTTCTCCCGCCTCCAGTGGCCGCATTGTCGGATACCCCGCCCCCGGCCCTGGAAGAGAAACGCCTCATCCCTCCTGAAGAACTGATTTTTCAAGAACGCCTCCGGCAAAACGCCAGTCCGGAAGTCATGGAGGAGCGCCAGCCCTCTCTTACGGACTTTGTCGCACAGGCTCCTCTTCCATCCGCGGTAAAATTGGAAAGGGCACGTGATTCGGCTCCCTTGTTTCAATATCAATTTCAGGTAGCCTCATACAGCAAAAAACAACAAGCGGAAGAAATGGCCGCCTTGCTGGCTCGTGATTACGAAAGCTCTGTGGAAACGGCCAGCATTCAAAATGTGCCCAGATTCAGGGTATTGATTTCTTTTCAAGGCCAAGAAGAACATTTGCCTGACCTGCGACAGACCCTGAAACGGGATTTTAATCTGGACGGAATTCTACAGCGTTCCCAAAAACAACTTATGCGTTGAACCGGAGCAACATGGCCTACCTTAAGGCAATAACAACGCCATTAACAACCTTGGGCAGCGTGAGCCTAGGTGCCTTACGAGAAATGGGGGCCATGAGCACTTTTTTGTTTATCGCCCTGCGTAAAATATTTTTCCGTAAACAACTGCACAAAGTTTTTATTCAAATTCGCCTGATTGGCGCCGATTCCCTGTTTCTTATCCTGATCATCAGCACCTTTACCGGTATGGTGCTTGGATTGCAAAGCTATTTCGTCCTGAGATCTCTAGGCTCGGATGGGGTTCTGGGGACCTTGGTCAGTCTTTCTCTAGTGCGGGAACTAGGCCCGGTACTCAGCGCCATCATGATTACCGGACGGGCCGGTTCGGCCATAGCTGCGGAAATAGGCGTAATGCGCATTTCAGAACAGTTGGATGCCCTGGAGGTCATGGACATAGATCCCATGAACTTTTTAATCGCGCCACGTCTGGCCGCCTGCCTGATCATCTTTCCCCTGATGACGGCTATTTTCGATATCGTGGGCATCCTCGGCGGTTTTATTGCCGGAACAGTCATTATGGACAGCAACAGCGGAATTTATTTCTTCCGGGTGCAATCCCATGTCGGCATGGACGATGTCATGATGAGCTTGATCAAATCCATAGCTTTCGCGCTTATTGTCGGCACGATCAGTTGTTATAAAGGCTTTTTCGCCCATCTGCGCAAAGATGGCGCCGGCCCGGCGGCGGTGAACAACGCCACCACTTCGGCGGTTGTTCTTTCCTGTATACTGATATTGATGTTTGACTATGTGATCACTTCCCTGATGAAATAAGCAGCGCCCCTATGATTAATTTTACGGAAACGAAAGCTTGGGACATCCGTTTTGAAAACCTAACTTTGGGTTATGAAGGAGACATTGTTCTGGAAAATATCAACGGCATCCTCCCTGGTGGCAAAATTTCAGTCATAATGGGCAGTTCCGGTTGCGGCAAATCTACCCTGCTCCGCCACATGGTGGGCTTGCGCGAACCGATGGCCGGCAAAATTTTTCTGGGCAGCTACGATATTTTCGACTTGTCTACGTCCTCCTTCAGGGTACTCAGACGCAGGATGGGTATGCTTTTTCAGGATGGAGCGCTTCTGGGTTCGTTCACCCTTGCGGAGAATATCTCCCTGCCCCTGCGGGAACATACCAACTTGTCTTCCAAGCTGATTTATGAAGTAGTCATGCACAATCTGGAGATGGTCGGCCTGGCCGACTACGCAAATTATTACCCGAGCCAGCTTTCAGGCGGCATGCGGAAACGGGGGGGGCTGGCCAGGGCAATGATTACCCAGCCTCCTATCCTGCTTTGCGACGAACCTACTTCCGGCCTGGACCCGGCCAACGCCGGACAAATGGACGAACTTTTGCTCAAGTTGAAGGCACAACATCCGGACATGACCATCGTGGTGGTCAGCCATGACACGCAAAGCCTATATAGTATAGCCGACCATGTGCTGACCCTGAACGAACGTAAAATTATCTTCAACGATTCTCTGGAAACATTGAAACGTAGCGATGCTCCTTTTATTAGAGATTTTTTGAGCCGGAAAAAATCCGGCCCCCCAAGCGCGACTTCAATCGCGCATTCATTCCCAGAAAACAAACGGAAAATTTTAAAAAACGCCTTGGATGAATGGCTGACAGGTTAGAACGCGTCAAAATATGAATGGCCCTAGCGTTCCAACCGGCATCTCGTGTTGAAGATTCCAATGGCGAAAATCGAAAGGACGAAGGCTATGAAAAAATACCGCAACGAACTGTCTGTGGGCATCTTTGTATTAATCGGCATGCTTTGCCTAGCCTACTTGACCGTTAAACTGGGCAAACTAGAATTATTCTCCAACGAAGGCTATACGCTTTATGCCAGCTTTAATTCCGTATCCGGCCTGCGCACAGGTTCAAACGTGGAAGTCGCCGGGGTAAACGTGGGCAAAGTGGTCAACATAACGCTGGAGCCGGCCCGGGATTTCCGCGCCCTAGTGGAGATGCGCATCCATGACAAATTCCGTTTCGGCGATGATGTCATTGCCTCGGTAAAAACTCAGGGGATCATAGGTGACAAATACATCAGTCTCTCGCCGGGAGGCTCCGATGACTTCTTGGAAGACGGGGATGAAATAAGCGACACCACCCCCATTTTTGATCTGGAAGACTTAATTGGTAAATTTATAGCCCCCGGAGTGTAATGATGAAACGTCTTTTATTTTTGACCGGCTGGCTTCTTTGCCTCTGTCCGACCCTTCTGGCGGCGGAGCTAAAAAGTGAAGCCGGACTGCTGATCAAGCAGACGGTGGATCAGGCGCTTGCTATTTTACAAAATTCCGCCATGAAAACTCCCGGTCCCAAACGGGATAAGCTGATGGAGGAAATATCGGCCCTTGTCTATAGACGTATTGATTTTGAAGAATTTTCCGCCAGAGCCGTGGGAGCGAAATGGCGTGAGTTCACTCCGTCCCAAAAAGAAAAATTTTTGGCCGCCTTCTCTGATTTACTATATTATACCTACTATTCCAGCGTAGTTAAGTATTCCGGCCAGCCCATTGAATTTACAGGGGAAATACTCAGCGCCAAGGGCGACAAAGCCGAAATCAAATCCAATTTTTATTTTGAAGGCAAGTCTGTTCCCATAAACTACAGAATGATGTCCAAGGATGGAGACTGGCTACTTTATGACATATATATCGAGAGCATCAGCATTGTCCAAAATTACCGCAACCAATTCCAGGATGTCCTGCAAAAGCAAAGCATTGACGAACTGATTAAACGGGTACGTGATAAGGCCGATGAAACCAAAACCGCTGCTCTCAATGTCCCCTCAAATCGTTAATGTGTTCTTCCTGGGGTTGCTGCTCTGCTTGACCCCGCTTTTACAAGGATGCGCACGGGAAACCGTTTCCACCACCGAAGACGATTACTTTGCCGATGACGATTACTACGACAGCCTGATCACCGGCGAACTGCCAGATGACTATCCACGAGACGAATCAGTGGCGGATCCTTTGGAACCTTGGAACCGCTTCTGGTTCAGTTTCAATGACGCCTTTTTGGAATATCTGGCCAAACCCCTGGCCCAAGGTTATGAATTTGTCACCCCTTCCCCTATACGCCGGGGCATCAGTAATTTTTTCAAAAATTTACGCGCCCCGTTGCGCATCATCAACTGCCTCTTGCAGGGTGAAGGGCAGGAGGCCGGGGTGGAATTCAGTTCTTTTATTATGAATTCAGTATGGGGGCTGGGCGGAATTTTTGACATGGCTTCACAGCATGAAAGCGTGGTTCCGGCTACGGGCCGGGATTTCGGCCAAACCTTGGGACGCTGGGGCATTGGTGAAGGCGTTTACCTAGTGCTGCCTTTTTTGGGACCCAGCAATGCGCGGGACGCCACCGGAGCCTTGTTCGCATACGGCTATAACACCCTGGTTTGGGAGTATTTTTACCCGAAGACGACCTGGTATTTTGATCTGGCTGTTTCAGGCATTCAACGGATCAACAGCCTAGGCGAAGTAGTTCGCAATTATGAATCCTTGAAGAGCATTGCCGTTGATCCATATACGGCCATGCGTGACGGTTATACCAAGCTCCGCCGTAGCGCCGTGGCTAGATAAATTTCACTTTTCTCGCCGCGCCTTGGGATGGGCCTGATCATAAATTTGCATCAGGTGGGCCAGATTCAGATGCGTATAGCGCTGAGTGGTAGAAAGTCTGGCATGACCCAAAAGTTCCTGCACATTGCGTAAGTCTGCCCCAGCTTCCAGCAGATGTGTGGCAAAAGAATGCCTGAGCCCATGCGGAGAAATGGTTTGGGCGAGCCCGGCCTGCTTACACAACGACTCAATAATACGCTGGGCCTGCCGGCGCCCCAGGCGCCCTCCCCTGTTCCCCAAAAAGAGGGCTCCCCGTTCCCCGCCTCCCGCGCTTTTACTTGAGGCGATGCCGCCTGTCTCGGGCAGTAAACGCAAGGCCAGCCAGCCCTCCAGGGCAACACAGGCCGTGTCGGAAAGCGGCGCAAGCCGTTGCTTGCCTCCTTTGCCTAAAACCCGGACAACCCGTTGGCGCAAATATAATTGCTCGATATTTAATTGCAGAGCCTCAGAAATACGCAAGCCTGAGCCATAAAGCAATTCCGCCAAAGCCCAATCGCGCACACGCGTAATGCGGTTTTCATGCTTTGCAGCGGTTTTATCCGCCAACTTTTCTGCCTGCCCCAACAATGCAAACACCTGATCCACATTCAAAAAAGAAGGAAACTTGCGATCCTGTTTGGGATTGTTTATCCTTTCAGTGGGCAAACCGTCTATAAAGCGCATCTTGACGCAAAAACGAAAAAAAGCGCGCAAGGCGGATAGACGGCGCGCCAGAGAACTTTTTCCCAGTCTGATCTTATATTGATCCGCCAGAAAACGTTTTATCTGTTTTTGATTAATTTCCCCAGGCCGTCCCAAAGTAGCGCTTTGCCCAGACAAAAAAATTTCAAACCTAGATAAATCATTGGCATAGGCCAGGAGCGTGGCTGAAGAATACCCTTTTTCCAATTCCAGGTGCGCCAGAAACATTTCCACGGTATCCGGCAACCAGGAAAGAGGGTTAACCTGAATATTTTCGTTCAAGCGCATCTTTTGTCTATCACATAACAGCTATGTGCTGATTCCTTGGCCTTTTTTTTCAAATTGGAAGCAATGAATGACACCTGGCCGACATGCTCCAGTTTACCTTTGTAATTAGGTACCACCGCGATGGATATGGTCATAAAAGGAAATTGCCGCATCTCTCCCCGGCGATCTTCGGAAACGATATACCCACGATCCCGGTCTTTTTCATCGTAAAATTGTGGCACAATTGAATCGAAAGCGGCAATCACTTGTCGGCAGGCTGTCTTCGCCAGGGGGGTAGGCAAAACAAAAACAAAATCATCGCCGCCCACATGCCCAACGAAAAAATCCTTTGGGGAAAGCATGCGTGCGATGTTCAAGATGATGCGGGCCGTCATCAACAGCACTTCATCACCACGGATGAACCCATATTTGTCGTTAAATGATTTGAAATAGTCCAGATCGCAGTAACACATGGCAAAATCATCTTTACAATCAAGACGCCGTTGAATATTGCGAATGATACTGGTATTGCCGGGCAGACGGCTCAGAGGGTTTAAATCCAGAGTGCGTTTGGCGCGCTGGGCAACCAAATTTATGCGGTGCCGGAACTCCTCGTCGTTACCCGGCAAGACGAAAAAATCATCCGCTTCATCTTTTTCCGGATGAAAACTCCTGTAACATTCTTCCTCGGTCAGGCAAAGCAACACCGGCACATTGCGATAGACATTCTCCGCTTTCAGCAGGCTCAAAATTTCCAGGCCGCTGTAATCCGGAAGCGTCAGGCTGATGAGCAGGAGCCCCGGCGGGTTGTTCAATAACCCTTCCAGAGCGCTACCTCCTTGTCTATGGATGGTCCAGACAAATTCCTGTGACGGCCAAAAAGAAGAAACCCGCTCGACCAAATCGGGATCGTCCGTGAGCAGCATTCCAAAAGTTACATCATCATTCATCACAATACGCTCAAATTAGCCCGATCAGAATAAAGTCCGATAACTTTGTCCAAAACGCTTTCCAATAAATGTTGGTTGATTTTCAAAAGGCGCAATCCTTTCACATCCAGAGGCGGGACGTTATCGTCCCCGCCCGAACCGCATTCAAACAGACGGGCCATGAAATCCGCCAAATGTGCCACTGCGGCCGCCTCTGGGTGAAATTGGGCAAGAGATGGCATATGGTGATAAATCATGGCCTCTTTGAGATCCAGGGGCAAATTCCAATGTTCGCACACCCAGGCATTAATCCGGTCGTGCCCGAAGCCAAGCAGACGTTTTTCCCCTTCGATGGAAAACAGATCTTCATCTTTGATCAGCTTGTCCACCCCACGCTTGGCTTCCGGAATCTGCATGGTGAAAACCACTTTACCGATGTCGTGCAAAAGACCCATGACCGAATATTCTTCCGGGCGCGGCAAATTGGTCGCCCTGGCTATTTCCACGGCGGCCAGGGAGGCGGCCACGCTGTGTTCCCACAGGCCCAGCATGGTTTTATTCATGGCATCAAACACCGCGCTGGAAACAATAATGCTACGGACGACATTCATTCCCAGGAGCACCATGGTGTGCTTGATATTGGAAATACGTCCCGGAAAGCCATAAATGGGTGAATTGACCATTCTGAGCACCTTGGCAGCCAAGGACTGATCGCGTTCGATCACCTGAGCCACTTGCTCGGAAGAACTGTTGGGGTCTTTCAGCAAACGATTGACTTCCGCCAGCGCCGCCGGCAAAGCCGGCAGATTTTTAGCCTCCAGCAGACGTCCCTTGTATTCGGTAAGTAGTTGTTCCTGGACCTTAATATCTGAATTTTTCAAAATTAGTTATCTCCGGATACAGGAACGTCCGCCAGTTGCTTCTGCATTTCCGCCTTCCGTTCTTTTTCTTCCCGGGCAACGGCTTTCCGCAAAACCTGTTCCACCATGCCACGCATGCTCTTCATCAGTGGATCTTCTTGGTATTTGCGGAAAAGGTGAGGCATGCGCTCCAGGGCTTTAGACAAAGACAGATCCGAGGGCATATTCGGCATAGGGCATCCCTGGACCGTCAGGCTCGGCACACCGGCATTTTTTAGCCGCGAAATAATGGAATCGGTCAGCTCCACGCCTTCGCCGACCAAAACCATGCCATTTGCCTGGGACACGGATTTAACCAGCACCATACCGGCGGCAGCGAATTTTATGGGAATACGTTGCATGTTTCAGGCCTCGTTAACTGCTATACCGTAGAACATTCCAGGAGTGCACCTGACCAATCCGCGCAATTCCAGAATCGTCAGAAGGCTGCTTAAAGTAGCCACTTCCATGGCCAGCTTACTAGAAAGATTATCGATATGGCAATCCCCATCCTGTTGCAACAATTCCAAGACCATATTTTCCATGGGATCAAGATCGTCGGGAAATCGAAACCCGGCCTGTTTTTTCGCCAAAACGGGCAAGAAAGAAATTTTACCCGGTGCTGCTCCGGCGGATGGCGGATGGCGATGCATCCCGGTCTGCCAGGGAAGGACCGCCGGGGCGGACAATTCCTTTTTAATATCCGGCTGAGGACCGCCAGGGACGGATATTTCCCGGTTCCGCAACATGGGTGCAAGATCCGCTAAAATATCCTCCGCTGAAAATACCGCCTTGGCTCCCCGGCGGATCAATTCACGGCAACCCGCAGAATTTTCTGAAACTGTGCTGCCCGGAACCACAAAGACTTCCCGGTTTTGTTCAACCGCGTGCCTGGCAGTAATCAAGGTACCACTGCGCATGGCCGCCTCCACCACCAATATGCCGCGGGAGAGTCCGCTGATAATGCGGTTGCGGATCGGGAAGTGGCGGGCTTCCGGAGGCGAGCCCGGCATAAATTCCGAAAGCAGCAACCCTTTTTCCGCCATGAGATCATAAAGATCCAGGTTGGCCCCCGGATAAGGCACGTCAATACCCGAACCCAACACGGCAATGGAACTTCCCGGCCCTTCCAGGCCAGCCAAATGCGCTACCCGGTCTATGCCCAGCGCCAGACCTGAAACCACCGTAACTCCCGCCCGACTCAAGCCTCGGGCGATATGCGCGGCCACACTTATGCCTTCCTGGGTACAGGCTCGCGCCCCCACCACGGCCACCGAAACGTTATTCAGTAAACCGGCATCCCCTATGTAAAAGAAAAACAAGGGAGCATCGGAAATTTCCCTAAGCAAATACGGATAAACGGAATCGGTATAAAGCAGGAGTTGAGCCCGGCAATGCCGGAGCCTGTTAAGATATTTTCCGGCCTGCTCTCGGCCTGCCGCCAAGTCAGTTTGCCGGATAGCCGTCGGGGGAATGTTTTTCAGGCAAAGTGACCATTGCTCCGCAGCTTCTAAAGCCTTGGCCGGGGAACCGAAAAAATCCGCCAACCTTTTTGCGGAAGATGCCCCCAAACCTTTAATGTTTCGTAAGGTTAACGCGGCTATGAATTCGGTCTCTCGCCCCGTATCCGGCTGGGAAAAATTCATCACCAGCTCCGGGGAGGCTAACGCAACCGGGCCAGAGCGCTTTGGGCCAGCGCGGCCGGTTCGGAGCTGGGATAGTTTTCCAGTAACTGCTGAAGGTAAAAACGGGCATTGAGGGCATCCGTGAGGCGTTCATAGGAATAAGCGGTCTTGAGCAAGGCGGCGGCGGCCTTGGCGTGCTCCGGATATTTTTTCACTACATCCTGAAAGGCCAAAATGGCATCGTCATAGCGCTGCTGGCTGTAATAGGTTTCACCTAGCCAGTATCCGGCATTGGGCAAAAACTTACTTTGGGCATGGCGGGAGGAAAAATTTATGAAAGCCTCCTCAGCTTGCCGGAATTTGCGAGCTTCTAGAAGCTTCAAGGCGTTCTGATAAGCCTCGGTCGCTTGATCCGCTTGAACCATTGAAGTTTTACCAGAAAAAACTGAAACGCGTGATGCCGATGAATCGGACTTGGAAGCGCCGGACGCGGCTTTCCCAGCGGGCGCAGACTTGTCTGAAGCCGCACCCCCAACCGCCGACGGCTGGGCATATAAAGCCAGAACTTGATCTTCCACCTGGGAAATACGGGTTTCCAGTATGCGTTGTTCCAGCATCAACTGTTTCAAATCATCCCGCAATTCCGTATATTCGTAGACATTTCCCGACAAGCAGGCGGTTGGAAGCAAAAACACGGCCAACGCCAGACCGGAAAAAACCCGACTTTTGTGCATTTGACCTCCCTTCAAACCGTAAGTATGCCGAGTCCACATAATAATTACATAATTTTCAGAGCTAGATTAAATTAGTATAGAATTTTTTTCAAGATTTTTTATAGAATAAGGCTTGTTTTCATTTCCTACGAAAGATATAAATAAAAGTCTATATAATCTGAAAGGATTCCGCATGTTCAACCTTCAGGTTAGCGCTGTCTGCCTTTTATCAGCTTTTATCCTGACTATCCTGTTCGCCGCCTGGCTCTGCCCGTGGCTGGCCTTGATATTCAGGCTTATGGCCCTGACGCGCCGAAAACGCTTTTACCTGCATCTGGCCGGTCAGGTTTTGCGAACCGGCTGGTGGGCAGGCGTCCTTTCCTCCGTGTTCATTCTGGAAAGTTTGTACAGGGGGATATTGTTCATTATACAGATAACGCCACCTGAAGGTAAACCCGCCGCTTGGACGGCCTTTATGCAGCCTCCTCTGGATCAATTGTCTCTCTGCGCCAGCCTGATCCTGCTTTTCATCATAATTTTAAGTCTGGCCCGCTTTACCTGGAACAAACTGGGCAATCATGATTTCGCGCAATTAGCCGTTACCGCCTTGGCCGCCATAACCAGCCTAGTTTCCGTCGGAATAGCCAGCCTCGTCTTCACGCACATGCCCTGGATGCTTCCTACCCAGCTTTCCACCGCATTTTTCATCCTCTCTTCGATTATGCCGCGATCTGCGGACTTCATTCTGCTGCTGCTGGTTTATGCCAGGCTGGCGGGCGGGGCTGTGGCCCTGACCATGAGCCTGGTTTTGGGCATACTGCTTTTGCGGCGCGTCTACGAGGACTTCGGGCGTGATTATTACAATTTCGCCGTCCGGCAAGGCGCTTGGTGGATCTTTGCCAGTTCTGGAACAGCCGCGATCTGCGCCGCTATTCTGCCTTTTATCCCGCAATATGCGCTGACAAAATCCATTGCCAACGACGACACCGGCATCTGGATCAGTGCCCTGCTTTATACCGCCTGTGCGCTGTTTGGGGGCTATCTGCTCCGTAGCGTCACACCCCTGAGACATAAAATCGGAATCTGGCTGAGCTTTCCATGCCTCAGTCTGGCCTTAATCGGACGTTTTTTTTAACTTTTATGGAGGCATCACCATGTCCAAAAACAACAACGCTCATCCCCAACTAAAAATAGACACCAGGATCATGACCCTGGGCGAAGCCAAGATTCCTTCCAAGTTGCCGGCCTACACCATCCCTGATACTTCCACGGTTTCCATATTTTTGGACGGCGAACATTTCGATGAATTATATAATGCCGAACCGCTGCCCCTCAAATTTGAAACCGCCGGCCCGCGTGAACATCTTTATTTCGATACCTCCAAAACCAAATGCGCCATAGTGACCTGCGGCGGACTCTGCCCCGGCATCAATGACGTCATCCGGGCCATCGTCATGGAAGCCTACCATAATTATAATGTTCCGGCCATTTTGGGCATCCAATACGGACTTGAAGGTTTCATTCCCAAATATGGACATGACGTGGTGGAACTAAGTCCCAAGACGGTAGCGGACATCCACCAGTTCGGCGGCACGATGCTTGGAACATCGCGCGGACCGCAAAACCCCGAAGAAATCGTGGACGCGCTGGAACGTATGAATATCAGCGCGTTGTTTATGATTGGCGGGGATGGAACCATGAAAGCCACCTCCAGCGTGGTTAAGGAAATCAACCGCAGAAATCTTAAGATCTCCATCATTGGCATACCCAAAACCATTGACAATGACATAAATTTCATCAGCCAGTCCTTTGGCTTTGAAACCGCAGTCTTCAAAGCCACCGAAGCCATTCAATGCGCTCATACCGAGGCCCTGGGGGCTAAAAACGGCATCGGTCTAGTCAAGCTGATGGGCAGAGAAGCTGGCTTCATCGCCGCCCATGCCACCTTGGCCCTTAAAGAAGTAAATTTTGTGCTGATTCCGGAAGTGCCTTTCATCCTGGAGGGAGAGGGCGGACTCCTCCCGGCCCTGCATGACCGCCTTAAAAAAAGAAAACATGCCGTAATCGTGGTGGCTGAGGGTGCCGGGCAACATCTGCTCAACAGTTCAGGCGCAAGAGACCCTTCCGGAAATCCGGTGCTCAGCGACATTACCGCTCTTTTACGAACTGAAATACAGCGCCACATGAAGGAGCAGGACTTCGAATATACTTTAAAATATATTGACCCCAGCTATATTATCCGCTCTGTTCCCGCCAATGCCAATGACAAGGCCTATTGCGGCTTGCTGGGGCAAAGCGCGGTGCATGCGGCCATGGTCGGAAAAACCAATATGGTGATTGCCAAATTGATGGACCGCTATGTGCATGTGCCCCTGGATCTGGTAATTCAAAAACGGCGCAGACTGGATACCCGTACGGGCTATTGGCGAAGCGTTTTGGAATCAACCGGCCAGGACGCCCTTTACGGCATGGTTCCCTTCGCCCGCCATAACTAATTCATGCTGGAACAGATCAAAGCTTCCGCCGGGTCGGGCAAAACCCATGCCCTGACTCGGCGTTTTCTTGAACTCATTTGCCGGCAAAACCCTTGGGAAGAAAAAAACACATACTACTGCCGGCAAAATTGGTTGCGGCAGCCGGGATTCTTCTCGGATATCCTGGCGGTTACCTTCACCAACAAAGCGGCGGCGGAAATGAAAGCCCGGGTGCTTACCGCCCTTAAAGGCATCGCCCTGGGCAATTTTCCAGACGCTCCGGAAGCCCTGAGCGGCAAAGACGGCGCCAATCTGGCCACAAGTCTCATCATGGCCGTCCTACGCCGTTATGACGCCCTGAATATCCGCACCATCGACAGCCTGCTCAATCTGCTTGCGCGCATATCCGCCGTTGGACTGCACATTCCGCCTAATTTCGACTTGATCTTTGATGAAGAGGCCTTTTTTTCACCTTTGTATGAAGAATTGTTGGATATGGCGGATCAAGGAGAAGAAGAGATCATGGTCCTTCTGGAAGGCTGTGCCCGCCACCTGCTGGACCACGCCAATTTCAAAAAATTCACTCCTAAGGGAGAAATCCAGAAACAACTCCTAAAAATTCTCGCTCTGCTGCAAAAATCCGAAAAGTTCCCTTGTCTGGATCGACAAACCCTGGAAAAACGCCTTCAGGCTCAGCACGCCCAATTGAATACAGTCCTTGATGAATTTACCGCCGGTCTGGAGACCCGAAAAATATCCGCCAACGCACATTTCCGGCATTTCATGCACAACCTGGAACTATATGTTCCGAACGAAACTTTTCCCAACATTTCCTGGGCGTTAAAAAAAAGCTTCGCTGATTGTTGTCAAAGCAAATACCATCCATTGATAGACGCAGAATTGGAGCAGGTTTATCACGCTTTCGGACAAGAACTGCTGCAGCGCAAGTTTTCCATGAATGCCCATATTTCAGCTCTAACTCTTCTTCCTTACACCCGGACTGCGGCCTTGCTCCTGCCGAAAATTGAACGGCTGCAGCAAAAGTTCTCCCTGCTTTCAGGTGCCATGTTGCCTGTCCTAGCAGCAAAGGCGTTGAATATGGAAAACGGCGTTTCAGAAGCCTGTTGCCGCCTGGGATCCCGCCTGGACTACATGCTTATTGACGAATTCCAGGATACCAGCCGCCTTCAATGGACAGCCATGGAAACCCTGGTCCAGGAAGCGCTCGCGCGCGGCGGCGCCGTCTGCTATGCCGGCGATGTCAAACAAGCTATATATAGCTGGCGCGGTGGCGATTCCAGTCTGTTTGAAGAGGTGATCTCTTCTCCGGCGATCGCCGGGGCGGCAGGCGACATCCAGCGGCACAATCTGAACAGCAATTGGCGTAGCACCCCGGCTGTTATTCAACACAACAACCGTTTTTTTTCACGTCTGGCAGAGCCAGGATTGTCCATGCGGGTAGCCCGGGCCTTGTTGCCTACGGGACACCCGGAAGACTCCCTGCAAAACGCCGCCGCTCTCCTCTCTTCAACTTTCACAGGCGCGGAACAACATCCGGCCGCAAGGCCAGGGCTCGACAAAACCTCGGGCTTTGTCCAGATTATCAAAATTTGGGCTGAAAATACCGAAACCTTACGTGCGGAGGTAAAACAAAACCTACGGAGGCTCTTTACCGAGGATCTGCTGCCGCGCAGACGAGCCAGTGATATCGCCGTGCTGGTCCGATCCAATGACGAAGGTAATTTCGTATCCCAGTGTTTGCTAGATCAAGGCATCAAGGTGATGACGGAACATAGCTTCCGCCTGGAAGGACACCCGTTGATCCGCCGTTTCGTCGCCCTTCTGCGCTTTTTGGATTACCCCCCGGACAATCTTGCATTCATGAGCGCAATCACCAACTCGGATTTTTTTGACCCGACAAGCTCCCTGACCGCTCAACGCCTGTTGGACTGGGGCATGGACATTATCTCCGAGCGCCGCCAGGATGATAGCAAACGGGGTAAGCCCCTGTTTCATTTTTTTATCAGGGATTTCCCGGATGAATGGGGCCTGTGGCTGGAACCTTTCTATAAACAGGCCGGACTAATGGGCATTTACGACATGGTCTTTGAAATATGCCGGCGTTTTGCCTTGCTGGAACGCTACCATGAACATGACGCCTACCTGCGCCGTTTTCTTGAGTTGGCGCACATGGCGGAAAAAAAAGGGCTTTCGTCCCTGGCGGCCTTTCTGGACTTCTGGAGGGAAACAGGCAAAGAGGAAAAAATTCCTTCCCCGGAAAACTCGGATGCGGTGCGGGTAATGACCGTACACGGAGCCAAAGGGTTGGAATTCGAAGTGGTTGTTATGCCTTTTCACCGTTTTACCGGCAACCGCAAAACCGAATATGAAATCCTGGAAAAGGATCGGCTGCCACTCCTGGTACGCCAAGATCCGGAAATCAATTTTAGCTGCCATGAACAGCATAATATCCAGGCCCTGGAAAAACTACACTTGCTTTATGTGGGCTGGACCAGGGCCAAAGAAGAATTGTACGCCCTGGTGGGCGGCACAGCTTGGGACAGGCGTAATCCCGGTCTGCCTAGGGCCATGCATATTTTGCTGGAGGATTTTTCTTTTTCAGAATCTGGAGTTTATTCCTCGGGAGAACGCCCGGCCGCCCGGCAAAAAGATAAACCTGCCCCCCGGACGCCCAATATCCGGCAAGAATTGCCCCTGACAGATCCGGAACGGCACCCCCTGCACTGGATGCCTTCCTTAAAAATCTTCCGCAACCCGGTGCCTGAATTGGAATATGATCAACGAACCCGCGGCGTTATTTTTCATAATTGTCTTGAACGCCTCCATATCCCGGAAAAAATTGCCCCGGAAAATTTGGAAAATTTGATACGGCAATCCGTGCGGCATACCCTGCGCGCTTTTCATCTGCCCCTGGATCATCTGGCTGAGGCCGGCGAAGAAATAAAACAAGCCCTGCTCTGGTTCTGCCGTCTGCCCCGGACTCCAGATTGGCTGCGTCGTGGATACAGGGAACAAACGCTTATGGATAAACAGGGGAAAAATTTCCGCCTAGATCTGCTGGTGGAAGAAAATCCTGAAGACTGGCTGGCCCTGGAATACAAAAGCGGTTCCCCCAAACCGGAACATCAGGCACAGTTACGCAACTACTTGAACTTGCTACGGGAAAGCGGCAGGCAAAAAACTCGCGGACTTCTGGTATATCTGGATATGCGCCGTCTGGAGGAAGTCGCCTGATGAAACATTCCCCCAGCCCTTTTCTCCTATTTTCCTGGCAGGATGATTTTCCACATCGTATCCTGGAAACCGCCCTGAAAGAAGGTGACGGAAAACTGGACGATACCTTGTTTGTTTTTCCGCATCTACGCCCGGCCCGTTACCTGGAAAGGCTGATCCGCCTGGATGAACGTTTGGTCAAACCCTGCCTTCTGCCAAGGATGGTGACCTCTGGAGAGCTTTTTGAGGCCGCCCTGGCGGAAAGCGGCCGTCAGGACATGCCCGCGGGCGTACTGGACCGGGTGGGGCTGCTGCTGGAGTGCGCACGCCAAACCCAGGCAGAATCAAGCGCCGATGGAGAGGGGAGCGCGTTACCCGTGGAAAATGCGGAAACCTTCTTTCCTTGGGGAGTACGCCTGGACGCCTTGTTTGAAGAATGCTTGATTCACGATCAGGTTCCCCTTTCCTTTCAGCACCTGGAAGGTGAACTTTTCCCATTTGCGACGGCTATTTTACGCCATTTATCCAGGCTATACGGCCTCTATCTCCAGGGGTTGGAAGAACGAGGCTGGACTACACCGGGGCTGACGGCCCAAAGGGCCTCCACCTTGTACGACAAGACCTTGCCAAGTTGTCTGCGCGGAAGGATTTACCTGTCCGGTTTTTATAGTCTTACCGGCACGGAAGACAAATTTTTCAAAAAACTTTGGATGGAGCAGGATGCCAGGATACTGATTCAAGGCGATCCCGATCTGGTGCGGAATAACGGCCATTGGAGCTGCGCCGCACTCTCTTCCTGGATTCGCGACTGGCGGGCCGAAGTGCGACCGGCTTCTCCTCCATTCGCCAAACCCTCCCGGGAACCGCAACTAAATTTTTACCATTGCTATGACACACATTCACAGTTGGCCACCCTGCAAGCCGTATTGCCGCCTGCGAACGATTCTTCCGAAGAACGGGCCGTCATCCTGATGGACGCCGGGCAGCTTGTCCCGGTTTTGCATCACCTTGGCCGAAAAGATCTCAATATTTCCATGGGTTACCCACTGGCCAGCACCCCGTTGAACCGTTTTCTGGAAAGCCTCTTGACCATGCACGAAAACACCCGGATCGGCGGTCAATATTGGAAGGATTGCGTCCACCTCCTGCGTCAGCCTTACGTGAAAATGCTGGGGTTGTCTTCAGAAACCGATCCCGCGGAATCCGGCCAGGATGAGATATACGGACTATGGCGCGAACTTCTGCTACGGGCTGAGCACACCTTGCGCCAAGGAACAAGTTATGCAGATCTGTCTGAAATTTTACAACAAAGCCTGACCGCGCAGGACTCTGTAGAAAATACGGAAAAACTTAAAATACTTTGTGAAACATTTAAATTTGTTTTTATAGATACCTGGCTCACGGCGCACAGTCTAGGGCAGCTTGGGCAGGCATTGAAACGGCTCTGCAACCTGCTCCTGAAAAAGGGCGAACGCCTCTGGACGCTTTTTCCCTTAGACGCGGAATGTCTCTACCGCTTCATGCAGACCGTGCTCCCGGAACTGGAACACTCCGCCCTCGCGGAAGAAAAACTGCCCTCTGGAACATTGTTCTTCATCTTAAGAGAGTTGGCCAAGGCCGAGCGCATCCCCTACGAGGCTTACCCGCTGAATACCATGCAAATAATGGGACTTTTGGAATCCCGTCTGCTCCATTTTGATACGGTATATATCCTGGACGCCACTGAAGATCTGCTCCCCGGTGCCATAGCCCATGACCCTCTAGCCCCGGACGGTCTGCGGGCCGAACTTGGACTGCCGGGATTGGAACGACGTAGGCTCATGCAGGCCTATTATTTTTTCCGTTTACTACAAGGGGCGAAAAAGGTTCACCTTTTCTGGCAAGAAGGAGTGGAATCAGGAAAATTGCAAGAAAACAAAAAAAGCCGGAGCCGCTTTATTGAAGAATTGCTCTGGCGTGAAGAACAAAAACCGGCCTTGAGACGCCTCCTCAAACCTGAACGCCCCTCTCCGGAAAACCACTCTTTCAATCTGCCCCTGCTGAGCGATGGCCCTCTGCACCAAATAGGCAGCAAACTCGTTTCCCTGCATCCTGTCCAGCGCAGCCTGCCTATCAGCCCGCAAGCCCGACTCCGGATGCGCACGATACTCTCTCAACCTGTTTCCGCCACCAGACTGAATGCCTACCTGCGCTGTCCAGCATATTTTTACTACCGTGAACTTACCGGACTTGCCCCTTTGACTGAAGTTAACGAAGATGACGACCCCCAGGCCGTTGGAGAACTTTTTCACGAAATATTGCACGATTATTATCTCCCCAAGCTAGGAAGACCCCTGCGGCATGCGGATCTCCATTTTCAGGAACTGGAGGAACTTTTTCTCGCGGCCTTGGCCGGACATCCTAAAATTCAAACCCTGCCTGTCGATGTGCGGATAATGTTGAAAATCTCAGGCCCGCGTGTCTTGGGGCATTTCCTCAACCATCAACCTGAAGCGAATACGGTGCTGGCCCTGGAAAAAACTTTGCAGGCCCCCCTGTCCACTCGGTTCGGCTCATACCTGCTGAGCGGGCGGATCGATCGCCTGGATGCGCGCCCATTGGACCAGGGCCGGGAAGGCTTGTTTGTCTTGGACTATAAAGCCGGTGGGATCAACCTGCCCGATCCGGCCTTCTGGCAGGATGGCGATTTCTGGCAAAGGCTGGAAAAAAATATGCCCCTGGAAGACGAGGACTTTTTCCAACAGACAGCTGCGGCGACGCCGGATATACAGTTGCCCCTGTATCTTTATCTGGCGGACTTTTCTTCGATGGAAGATCTTCCACGTCCGGAAACGTATAATGCGGGTTGGATCGTTCTGCGCGACCAAGGCCGGGAAACTTTTTTCCTACCGGAAGGCTTGGATGAAAAAAGCCGCCTGGACATCATTAAAAATAAAACCCAGCTATTGCTGGGTTATCTTCTGGATCGCATCAGCGGAAGCGATGTTTTTATCCCCAGGCCGGGGTGGGCCTGCGGCCGTTGCGAATTTCAGGAAATTTGTATTGTGCTTTAGTAAGAAACAGCGTAGCGAATAAACCTGAATACATAAGGCAAATTCAGCACGAAACGCATTCTGGGTCAGGTGGATTCTGATTTCCGTCCGGAGGATGTTATGTCGCTACCTTCATTGCAAATTGGAGATCTTACCGTACGGCTGCCCATTGTCCAGGGAGGTATGGCGGTGGGCATTTCCATGCACCGGTTGGCTTCAGCGGTGGCGATGCAAGGCGGAGTGGGAGTCATTGCCGGAGCCATGATCGGCATAGGCGAAGCGGATGTCGGCACACGTCCAACCGAAGCCAACATCAGGGTCTTAAAAAGAGAAATCTGTTTGGCCCGCGGGCTCAGCGACGGAGCGTTGGGCGTGAACATCATGGTGGCCCTGACCGATTTTGCCGCCTTGGTACGGGCGGCCATAGAGGAAAAAATTGATATAGTCTTTTCCGGCGCCGGTCTCCCTCTGGATCTGCCCAGACACCTCCTGGAACTATGCGAGGAAAAAAAGGAGGAATTCAAAACCAAGCTAGTGCCCATCGTCTCTTCAGGCCGAGCCGCCAGCATTATTTGCAAAAAGTGGCTTTCACGCTACGGCGTGTTACCGGACGCCTTTGTGCTGGAAGGACCAAAGGCCGGTGGTCATCTCGGTTTCAAACCCGAAGAACTGGATTCTCCTGATTTTACCTTGGAAAAACTCCTGCCGGAAACCGTGGACGCGGTGAAAAGCTTTGAAGATCAAACCGGTAAGGCCGTACCGGTAATCGCGGCCGGAGGGGTCTACAACGGCGAGGATATTTACCGTATGCTGGAGATGGGCGCATCCGGGGTACAGATGGCCACCCGCTTTGTGGCTACCCATGAATGTGACGCGGATGAACGTTTCAAACAGGCCTTCATTGAAGCCCGCCCCGAAGATCTGACTATCATCAAAAGCCCGGTGGGCATGCCGGGCCGGGCCATCAAAAACCGCTTTCTCGAAGCTTTGGCGGAAAAAAGACGCAACTTCCGTTGCATTTTCCACTGTGTGCACACCTGTGATCCGGATCGTTCTCCTTACTGCATTGCTTCAGCTTTGCTCAACGCCATGCGCGGCAACCTGGAAAAAGGCTTTGCCTTTGCCGGGGCCAACGCCGGCCGGGTCATGGGCATTATCTCAGTTAGGGAATTGATGGAATCTTTGCAACAAGAATTCGAGACCGCCAAAAACAAGTGGTTGAAATAATACCGTAGCCTTCTCAGTTAATGCGCTTCGCCTGCGACTAGAAGAATCGCGCAAGGAATGCGCCGCTGACTTATATCCCCCAAAAATCCTGCGCCTTGCTTATTAAGTTTTGTTTAACCTTGTCTTTGGCATAATTATCCTTACTATTCCCATACAAAGCCAAACCATGCTGAAATTTAAAAAAATCACGCATATCATTGACCGGAGAATTGCCGACCCAATTTTCCCTCTAGAAGCCGCCTGGAGCAGTTTTACGGGTATAATGATCTGGGCTGCGGCGCTAATGATCGGGCTTCTAGTGTTGCCCATCTGTGCCGATATAGCGGCCCGCAGCTTTCTCGGCTTCGCCATTGACGGCATCATTGAAATCGAAACCCTGGCCTTGGTGCCCATAACATTTTTGACCCTTGGCTTTATTACTATAAACCGCCAGCATATTCAGGTCGGTATTTTTTTTGACATGTTCGCTGCAAACACAAAAGTGCGGCTGATTTTTCTGAGCAATCTGGCCTGCTTTTGCGCATCGTCGATCATGGTTTGGCAAACCTACGATGCCGGCCTTGAACAAATGGAATTGACCCCTTTTCTGTATCTGCCGGTCAGATGGTTCATATGGATCACTTCTCTGGGGTTCATGGGCGCCGCCGTAAGTTTTTTGTTTCAAATTTTCCATTCCCTGCGGGATCTTGCCGCCAGACACGATTGGACAGGTCTGAGCCTGCCCTTGGCCACCATCGCGCTCCTGGTAATTCTGCCTTTTGCCTACAAAGCTTCAGGGGCGCGTCTTAGTGGTCCGTTCGTAGGGGCCTTGGGTTTTTTCGCGCTTTTCTCCCTCCTGCTCCTGCGCGTCCCCATCGCTTTCGCTATGATCTTTATCGGCATCCTGGGACTTGTTTGTCTTAAACGCACCCCGGCCATCGCCTTGGCCACGGTGGGCGATATTCCTTATATGTATACGGCGGACTTTATTTTAACAGCCATTCCCATGTTCATGCTCATGGGAGAACTGATTTCGTTTTCCGGTATTTCCAAAGATTTATTTGAATGCGCCAACCGCTGGCTAGGGAGAATGCCCGGCGGTCTGGCCACTGCCACCATGGGTGGGTGCGCCGGTTTCAGCGCGATTTGCGGCGAATCCCTGCCCACGGTCATTACCATGAGCTCCGTAGCCCTGCCCCCCATGCGCGAACAAAATTACGACCCCGCCCTGGCGGCCGGCACCCTGGCTGCGGGCGGCACCTTGGGCATACTCATCCCCCCAAGCATCGGTTTTATTTTTTATTCCATCATCACCGAAGAATCGGTAGGCAGACTGTTCGTGGCCGGCATTATCCCCGGCCTTATACTCACCGCTACGTTCATCGCCGTCATTATTATGCGGGTATGGCTCAACCCGGCCCTGGCCCCCCGTGGCAAAGCTTTTTCTTTCAGGGAAAAGACTTTTTCCCTGCTTTACCTGCTTCCCATAGGCGCCTTGTTCACCTTGGTGATCGGCGGCATCCTCGCCGGAATCTTCACCCCTGGCGAAGGGGGGGCCATCGGCGCATCTGGAGCTTCTATTTATGCCGCAGCTAGGGGCCGTATGAATGCCGGGGTGATAAAGCAAGTACTCATCGGCACCGCAACCATGAGTGGAAAAATTTTTATAATTCTTGCCGGGGTATATTGTTTCGGCGCTTTTCTCGGAGCTTCCCGTCTGCCCCATTTACTGGCGGAATCCATAGCCGACCTGGAAATAAACCGCTATCTGGCGTTAGGCATCATTATTTTTATGTATATCGCCTTGGGTTGCGTCATGAATATTCTGCCCATGATGCTGCTCACCCTGCCATCCATTTACCCCGTGGCGCAGGCCTTACAGTTTGACGGCGTGTGGTTCGGAGTAATCACGGTCATGCTCATGGAAATGGGGCTGATCACTCCGCCGGTGGGCATGATCATCTTCACCATGTCCAGTCTGGCCCCGGATATCCCAATGACTACCATCTTCCGAGGGGTTTTGCCATTTGTTCTGGTCATGTTCATGACTATTATCCTTATAATAGCCTTTCCTGACATAGCCCTGTGGTTGCCCAATCTGGTATTCGGTGAAACTTTATAAAACTGGAAAGCAGCCCACGATGAAAAAAGTGCTGTTCATTTTAATTGGTATCGGCATAACCACCCCCGCCTTGGCGTCAGAGGAGATTTTCTATCAGTCTTTCTGGGGAACGGCACATCGACTTAACAAGGCCATCATTGAACCATGGTGCAAAGGCATGGAAACGGCCACCGCCGGCAAGATGGTGATGCATTTCAACGCCCTAAATACCCTGGTCAAACCCAACGCCATGCCCAGGGCCATCAAAAACGGCTCACTGGAAGCCGGCGGGATCCTGTTACAGACCGCTTCCTCCATGATGCCTCTTTCCCAGTTGCTGAGTCTGCCCTTTCTGGTGCAAAACGCGGAAGAAGCCGCCGTTATGGCCTGGAAGATGTTGGAAACCTTCCCTGAGATACGTGCGGAAGCACATGCCCATTTCCATATTTTGTCCGTTCTGGGTAGCGACAGATACGCCTTCGGCTCCGTCAAAAATCCCATTCGCACCCCGGCGGATCTGGCCGGCAAACGCGTTTTGGTATGGACGCCGCATCAAATTGAAGAAATCAAAGCTTGGGGCGGAATACCCGTACAGATCTCTTCCTCGGAAACCTATATGGGGCTGCAACGGGGCTTGGGTGAAGTGGCTTATGTGCCTTTTCCGGCTATGCAATCCGATAAATTGGCGGAAGTCGTCAAATTTATCACCCCGATCCCTTCCCGTGTCCTGCCCTTGGCCATAGTGATAAATAAAGAAATATGGACAAATTTACCGTCTGAGGCCAAAAACTATTTAAATTCGACTACCGGGGCGCATTTGGGGCTACGCCTGGGACAAGCTCTGGTAAACCTAAGTGCCGAGGATGTCGTTCGACATACAGCCATAGGTTGTACCTTCCATGAACTGACCCACGAAGAACAGGCCGCCTTTAAACAGGCCGCCGCCGCCGCCAACCAAGCCTACTGGGGGGACATGCTGCGGCGCAACAAGGTGGAGGATCCGGAAGGCTGGATAGCCAAGGTGGAAAAATTGGCCGGCGAAACCTTCGGCCGATAAACAACTTGTCCTCACAAGCGGGGTAAACTTTTCACTACCCTTGCGCCGCGGGTTTCTCCCGTCTGAGAGTATTCACCGGCTAACGCCCGTAACGATCTTCGAAACGGACGATATCGTCCTCATCCAGATACGCACCGGACTGGATTTCAATCAATTCCAAATCCATCAACCCCGGATTTTCCAGACGATGCTTGCTGCCCACCGGGATATAGACGGACTGATTTTCGGTCAGGAAAATATCCTGATCCTCCAGGCGTACCTTGGCCGTTCCCCGCACCACCACCCAGTGTTCGGCCCTATGGTGATGCATTTGCAGGGAAAGGGCGGCGCCGCATTTGACCAGGATGCGTTTGACCTGAAAGCGCTGTTCCCGCGCAAGAGTTTCGTAAGATCCCCAAGGACGGTGTGTACGCAAATGAGTTTCGGCTTCGGTTCTTTTTCGGGCTTTCAAAACATCCAGCAATTTTTTTACCTCCTGGCCGCGCCCCCGAGGCATAACCAGGACCGCGTCCGGACTTTCCACCACCACTATGTCCCTTAAACCGATGCCGGCCACCAGGCGGGAAGAGGCATAGACGTAACTGTTTTGCGCGTCCAGCAGCACCGCATCACCCAGGATTCCGTTACCACCTTCGTCTTTGGGGGTGATTTCATGCATGGCTTCCCAGGAACCCAAATCATGCCAAGAAGCGGCAAACGGGGCCACCCAGGCCAGTTTGGTATGCTCCATCACAGCGTAATCAATGGATATTGACGGAATGGCCGCGAACAGTTCAGGATCAATACGAATAAAATCCAAGTCCGTCTTGCGGTCGGCCCAAGCGGCCAAGGAACTTTTATAGACTTCCGGGGCCAAGCAGCGCAATTCTTCCAGGTAAAGCCCTGCCTTAAAAAGAAACATGCCGCTGTTCCAGAAACATTTACCCTGGCGAAGCAAAGCCAAAGCCCGATCCTCATCCGGCTTTTCCACAAAAAAGTTGACCGGATAGACCCCCTCCTCTTCCTGCCCATAAATAATATACCCATAGCCAGTGGCCGCCCGGTCCGGGTGGACGCCGAAGGTCAGCAGGCGATCCCGGGCTGCGGCCCGTTCAGCTAGGCGCACACAGGCGACAAAATCCTCCAAGGGTTCGATACGGTGATCCGAAGGTAGAACCAAAATGAGCGAATCAGGGCGCACATCCATGGCGGCCAAGGCCGCAAGGGCAATAGCCGGGGCCGTATTGCGGCCGACAGGTTCGAGGATGAGCCGAGGCAGACCTTTTTCTGACGAAACATCTCCGACGCTAGGCAAAAGTCCTTTTTGCCGCATGAGGTCCGCAGCCAGAAAACGATGTTCCTGGTTGCAAATCACAATAGGCGCGGCCAATCCGTCCATGGACAACACCCGGTTAAGACTGTCGCCGAAAAGAGTGCTCCCCCCAAAATCCACAAACTGTTTTGGGTAGAGTCCGCGGGAAAGCGGCCACAGGCGGGTGCCGCTACCGCCGCTGAGGATGACCGGAAATATGTCAGGCATCGGCTCTTTTCCCTCCACATCCATAAATCAACCTTTCCATTATGGCCGTTTTGTCCTCCAACAAAGACGGGTTCCCCCGGCTTTCCACGTTCAGACGTAACAGCGGCTCGGTGTTGGAAGAGCGCAGATTGAAACGCCAGCGACCACAATCCGCCGAGAGCCCATCCATATAATCTTCTGAGTAAATCTCTACGGCCAAGGCGGAACGAATTTGCTCCACACAACTCCGGGCATCAGGCACCCGGAAATTTATCTCGCCGCTGCACGGATAAGCCCTGGAACGGACCGCCACCAGTTCGGCCAAGCTTTGCCCGCCCAAATCCAGGAGTTCCAGAAGATGCAGCCAAGGAAGCATGCCGCTGTCACAATGGTTGAAAGACCTGAAATAATGATGGGCGCTCATTTCGCCACCATATACGGTATCTTCGCGCCGCATTCCCTCTTTCATGAAGGCATGGCCAGTTTTCCATTGCACCGGGATGCCGCCGGCCTCCCGCACCTGTTCGATGGTATTCCAGAGCAGCCTGGTATCGTGAAGAATTTTGCCCCCCGGATGCTCGGCCAGCAGGTTTTGGGCCAGAAGACCTATAAGGTAATAGCTCTCTATGAAGTTGCCCTCGTTATCAAAGAAAAAACAGCGGTCAAAATCACCGTCCCAGGCCAGACCGAGATCCGCCCGGTAGCGGCGCACCGCCTCGGCGGTGTCCTGCCGACGTTCTGGCAACAGGGGATTAGGCACGCCATTGGGGAAACTCCCATCCGGTTCTTCTTGGATAATCCGCGCTTCCATCGGCAGGTCCCGGAGCAGTTTGCGAAGTATCGGTCCGGCGCAGCCATTGCCTGGATTCATAACCAGGCGTAGCGACCTGGAACCGCTCCAACGCAACCGGCTGCGTAAAAAATCCAAATATTCCTCCTGAAAGGAGGCATGTATAAGCAAGCCGCGCGGACGCCCGGACTGCACAAAATCCCGGCGCAACACCCGATCCCGCAGGGCAACAAGACCTGAATCCCCGCTCACCGGCACGGCCCCCCGGCGCACAATTTTTATCCCGTTATATTCCGCCGGATTATGGCTAGCCGTGAACATCACGCCCAAGTCAAAAGCGTGGCCGGCCGTAACGAAATAAACCTCTTCCGTGCCGCAAAGCCCCAAATCGCTAACTTCCACCCCCTGTTCCAAAAAAGCCCGGATCATCGCCCCGGCCAAAACAGGGCTGGATAAGCGGACATCCATTCCGACAGCCGCCCTCGCAGGTTTAAATTCTGAAGACAGGGCCAGCCCCAGGCAATAACTCAACTCCTCATCCAGCTCCTCCGGAACCCGGCCGCGCAGATCATAAGCTTTGAAACAGCTTATAATTCCCTGCTCGTTCATCCGGGGGTCCCCGATCACTGGGTCTGGGTCAAGATATTTTCAGCAACGCCGGATTTAAGCCCGAGGCAAAAATCAATATCTTCCATAATGCCGGATAAATTTCCGGCAGCCGGAACAGCCAGGGCCAACGCTTCATCCGCATGCTCCACCAAATGGATGGTCAATCCTTTCAAGATATCCTCCGGCACCTCTTTCAAATCCTTTTCATTTTCAGCGGGCAGGATGACAATTTTTATGCCCGCGCGACGAGCGGCCAGAAGTTTTTCCCGCAAGCCGCCGATGGGCAGGAGACGCCCGCGCAAGGTAATCTCTCCGGTCATGGCCACATCATTGCGCACTGGCGCGCCGATAAGCGCCGACACCAGAGCCGTGGCCAGAGTGATTCCAGCGGAAGGCCCATCTTTGGGGGTAGCCCCTTCCGGCACATGGATGTGCAGATCCACATCTTTATAAAAATCCCGGCGTAAACCCAAACCCGCTGAACGGGCGCGGACGTAAGCCAACGCGGCTCTAGCCGATTCCGTCATCACCTCACCCAATTTGCCGGTAAGGCTCAATTTGCCCTGCCCGGGCATGATTGCGACCTCCACCATCAAAATATCTCCGCCGGTCTCGGTATAGGCCAGCCCGTTGCATACGCCTACGAGCGGCTTATTTTCTCCTTCGCCGTAACGAAATTTCTTCTGTCCCAAGAGGCGCGGCAGAATGTTTACCCCTACCCTGCATTCCGTGTCCGGTTCGCCCTTTTCCACCACCTGGAAGGCTATCTTACGGCAAATCGCGGCAATTTCCCGCTCCAATCCCCGCACGCCGGCCTCTTTGGTATGGGAACGGATTATTTCCAGGAGCGCTGGTTCGGACATAACCAGGTTGCCGGGTTTAAGCCCGTTGGCCGCGACCTGTTTGGGCAACAGATGCCTGTGGGCAATATGCCTTTTTTCCGTTTCCAGATAACCGGACAAACGAATGACCTCCATCCTGTCCAGCAGGGCTGGCGGCATATTATGCAAGGCATTGGCCGTGGTGATAAAAAAAATGCGGGAAAGATCATAATCCAAATCCAGATAATGATCGTTAAAGGCGTTATTCTGCTCCGGGTCCAGAACTTCCAGCAGGGCTGCGGCGGGATCTCCCCGAAAATCCGCGCTCATTTTATCTATTTCATCAAGGCAAAAAAGCGGGTTATTGTATTTAGCCCGTTTCAAGGATTGCAGAATTTTGCCGGGCAAGGCCCCCACATAAGTGCGACGGTGCCCGCGAATTTCCGCCTCATCGCGCACTCCGCCCAAAGAAAGCCGCACGAATTCGCGTCCCGTAGCCCTGGCCACGGATTGGGCCAAAGAAGTCTTCCCCACCCCCGGCGGGCCCACCAGGCATAAAATAGGCCCCTTGATATTCCCGGCAAGTTTTTGCACTGCCAGATATTCCATGATCCGCTCTTTGGCTTTGTCCATGCCGTAATGGTCAGCATCCAGGATACGGCGTGATTCGTCCAGGTCCAGGTCGATTTCTTTCAGGTTGTTCCAAGGCAGATCCAAAATCCAGTCCACATAATTGCGCAGCACAACATATTCTGAAACCGAAGTAGGCATCTGGCGCAATTTTTTAAGCTCGTTGAGCCCTTTCTGACGCGCTTCCTCCGGTATGTTCATGGCCTGAAGCTTTTTCCCCAATTCCGAAAGCTCCGCCTGCTGATCGTCCTCCCGCCCCATTTCCTTATGGATGGCCTTAATCTGCTCATTAAGGTAATATTCGCGCTGGTTATGCTCCATCTGGACCTTAACGCGATTCTTGATGGTCTGTTCCATATTGGCGATGATCAAGTCATGCTGAATCAATTCGTAAACCCGCAACAGCCTGTTCTGCCCATCGAGAATTTCCAGCACCTCCTGCTTGCGCTGATAATCCGTCTTGAGGTAGGCCATGATCAAGTCGGCCATGCGTCCCGGCAACTGAATGCCGTCCACGGCCTGCAAGATTTCCGAGGCGGTTTTTTTATTCAACTTCTTGTATTCTTCCAGGGATTCCAAAACCACCTGTATGGCGGCCGCCCCTTCAACGGATTTTTTTTCCAATTCCTCCAACGATTCAAGCAAGGCCTCTCCAAAATCCTCCGACACAATTTCAAGTTTTGACAACACGCCTCGCTGCAATCCCTCAAGCAACACTTTCACATTGCCATCCGGCATAGGCAACACTTGCAATATCCTGGCAACCACCCCCACGGCGTAGAGATCTTCCTGGGCCGGCTTGTCGATATCCAGGCGACGCTGGCTCAACAGAAAAACACGTTTATCCTGATTACCAGAAGCCTCTTCAATGGCCCGGATGGAAATGTTTCTGCCCACCACCAGCGAGAGTACGCTTTTGGGAAAAACCACCACCTCACGCAAGGGCATGAGCGGCAGCCGCAAAATCCGGTTTTGATATTCCATCAGCTTCACTCGCCGGCCGCGCTCTTGACTTCCAGCGCCGGCAAAAGCAGGGGCGGTTTACCTTTTTCAATAACATCGGCGTTGATGATGCATTCCTGGATATCCTGTTTGTCCGGCAGGGAAAACATAATGTCCAGCATCACGCCTTCGAGGACATTGCGTAACCCTCTGGCGCCGATTTTACGCTCAATAGCCTGGCGGGCCACGGCCCGGTAGGCATCCTGGGTAAAAGTCAGCTTGACCCGATCCAGTCTGAACAAGGCTTCAAACTGTCGGATAAGGGCATTGCGCGGCTCGGTCAGCACCCGCACCAAATCATCCTCCGAAAGCTCGTCCACCCTGGTGATCACCGGCATCCGCCCGACAAATTCCGGGATCAACCCAAACTTTACCAAGTCATCAGGGTGCACCTGGTTAAGTAAATCCGTATTTTTGGACGATTCTTCAATTTTAGCCCCAAAACCCATCACGGAATGCCCCCGCAGACGCTGGGAGACGATCTTGTCCAGGCCGATAAACGCTCCGCCCAGTATGAACAAAATATTGGAAGTATCCATGCGGATATATTCCTGCTGTGGGTGCTTGCGCCCGCCTTTGGGCGGCAGGTTGGCCTCGGTGCCTTCAATAATTTTCAACAGCGCCTGTTGTACGCCCTCTCCGGACACGTCCCTAGTGATGGAAGGGCTGTCTCCTTTACGAGAAATTTTATCAATTTCATCCACATAGATGATTCCCTTGCTGGCCGCGTCCAGGTCTTCGGCATTCATAAGCAGCTTCACCAGGATATTCTCAACATCCTCACCCACATAACCGGCCTCGGTCAACGTGGTGGCATCGGCGATGGCAAAAGGAACCTTGAGAATGCGGGCCAGGGTTTTGGCCAGCATGGTCTTGCCACTGCCCGATGGTCCGACGATCAGGATATTGCTTTTCTCGATCTCCACCCCATCACCCAAGTAGTCATTGAAAAAAACCCTTTTATAATGGTTATACACGGAAACCGACAACGTCTTCTTGGCCTCTTCTTGGCCGATGACATATTCATCCAATCTGGCCTTGATTTCAGAAGGCAAGGGGAGTCTCCCCTCATCCACCACTTCGGATTTAATCTGCTTGAGCATTATCTTGTTGCAGGTTCTCAGGCATTCATCACAAATTGCGGTGCCGGTTTCCGGCTGAATGATCATGCGCTGGACCTGTGTTTCATTTTTCAGGCAAAATTTGCAGGTTCTGGGGGCATCCTGTTTTGATCCGGACATGTTACACTCCACTCTTTTTGCCAAGCCGCAGATCATCCCGGGATTTGAGCACCCGGTCGATCAGCCCGAAGCCCATCGCTTCGTCAGCGTTCATATAGTTGTCACGTTCCGTATGACCGACAATGCATTCCAGGCTCTGCCCGGTATGTTCGGACAAAATGCGATTCAAGGCGGCCTTCAGACGCAAAACCTCCCTGGCCTGTATATCTATGTCTGTAGCCTGCCCGCGAAATCCTCCCGAAGGTTGATGGATCATGATCCGGCTGTTGGGCAGGGCATAGCGCATACCCTTGGTGCCGGCCGTAAGCAGCAAGGCCCCCATGCTGGCCGCCTGCCCCAAGCAGAGAGTGGCCACCGGGCAGCTCACATAACGCATGGTGTCATATATGGCCAACCCCGCGCTGACCACACCCCCTGGAGAGTTTATATACATATAAACCTCCTTTTCCGGATCTTCCGATTCCAAAAACAGGAGTTGGGCGCAAATCAGGGAAGCCACGTGATCGTCCACCTCGCTTCCCAGCAGAATGATGCGATCTTTCAGTAGACGAGAAAAGATGTCATAGGCTCGTTCCGAGCGGCCCGTGCTTTCAACTACCATGGGGATATTCATAAACGCCTTCCGTTTAATCTAGGTTATTCCGCCGCTGGTTCAGCGGGCGCTAATTTTTTGCCGGTTGCGGATTTTTTACCAGTTACGGATTTTTTGTCAGCCACCTGTTTTTCAGGGCTTCCGGGACGGACCAGGGTAATTTGGGCCTGCGCATATAACGATTGCATGGCTTTGTCCGTAATGATCTGATCATAGACCCGGCCTATCATATTGTTACGCACGTAATCCTTCTGAACTTCCTCCAGGGAGCGTCCGCTCTCGGCGGCAACGTTCCTGAAATGGCGCAACAGGTCCTGTTCTTCCACCCGGATGTTTTCCGCTTTGGCTACCTTTTGCAAAAAGATATAACCCCGCACGATATCCTCCGCCTGAGGCCTAGCTTCAGCCTTGGCCTTAAACAAGGCCTCCCGCGCGTTTTCCAAAGGCTTGCCCAATTGCTGCTCACGGCGTAGAATTTCAATGCCAGCTCTGGAGGCATGCTGGTCCACCAAGTCTTCAGGCAATGGATAATCCACCAGGCGCATCAGGGTATCCAGGAGTTTCCGTTGGGCCACGCCCCTGGCAAGCTGCGCCTTGCGCTGCAAAATTCCGGACGACATGGCCTCCCGCAATGCGGCCAAGCTATCGAAAGAACCAGCCTTGCCGGCGAATTCGTCATTCAATTCAGGCAAGAGCATTTTAAAAAATTCATGCAGTTTTACTTTGGCCATCAAGGTTTGGCCAGCCGTCTTGCTCACGCCGAAATCCTCAGGCACGGAAACTTGGCCCTCAGACTTTTCTCCCGGATTTAGATTTTTAATCATGCCTTCCAGATCCGCGAGGCCATTTTTGCCGCCCAAGCGAAACAGCGCGCGGTCGGATTTCATTTCCGGGATTTCTCGCCCGTCCGGATCAAAAAAAACAAAATCCACGGAAACCAAATCGCCGTCTTCCGGACCGCGTTTTTCCTCCACCGGCGCAGGCGCGGCCATCTGTTCACGCAGACGCTCCATGGCTTCGTCCAGCTCCCCCGGAAGAACTTCGACCTCCTCCTCCTCCAACGGGAAATCTTTATAGGTTGGCAAAGTAAATTCAGGCATGAATTCCAAGGTGAATTTATAAAAAAAATCCTGCCCCCGGACAGGGCTACCGGCTTCGTGGAACGGACCGGTCAGCGGTTCCAGTTCCAATTCGGCCAGAACGGATCTGGTCTGTTCCTCCAGCAGACCTTCCTTGACTTCAGATAGAATATCTCGGCTGAATTGCTTCTCCACCATCCCCGACGGCGCCTTGCCTTTACGAAAACCCGGCACCGACGCCCTGAAGCGATATTTGGCCACTACCCGATCCAGGAGCGCATCCACCTCCGCGGCGGACGCCCGCACAGCCACCCTTCTCTTCAGTGGGCCAAGCTCTTCAACCTCATATTCCATGACTACTCCTTGCCTTGCATTTTTATGGTGCGAGAGAGGAGGTTCGAACTCCTACGCGCATGGCGCTGGATCCTAAATCCAGTGCGTCTACCAATTCCGCCACTCTCGCCCGCGATCCGACCCGCAAACTCAAGAATTTGAAACAAATAAAGTTAGCATCTTACACCAAAAAATTCAAGGCCGGGTTTAACAGCCCGCCAGACGCCTTGACTTCCCTGGCCAATCCGGCCACATAAACCAGCAGAGAAGCGCGCCCGCCCAAGCAAGCGCGCAGCATGGAGCCGCGCATGTCCAAACTATACATTCGTCCGTTAAATACAGGTTATGTCGGCATCAATCCCAGGCAATACCTGTATCACTACACCATACTGAAATATCGCAAAGATATTCTGGCAAACAAAACAGAAACCCCGGTCTTTGCCTTCCTGGTGCAGGGAGGCTCCAGTCTCCTGCTGGTGGATACCGGCATGAGCTGGACAGAGCACGCCCAAACCCATCATTTTCAGCGGGCCGTCCAACCTTCTGGCCTAGCTATCCATGAACAACTGGGCAAGCTGGACTTACACCCGGAGGACATTGACGTAGTCATCCTGACCCATCTGCACTGGGATCACTCTTTTTACCTGGACAAATTCACCAAGGCCGAGATCTATGTCCATAAGAAAGAATATGCCTTTGCTATGAACCCCTTGCCCCTGTATTACAAGGCCTATGAACACCCTATCCTGGGGATACGCCGTCCTTTTGAAGGAATACGCCTGCGTACCCTTTTTGGCGAAGCAAAAATCATGCCAGGAGTTAGTGTACTTGAAACTCCCGGCCATTCCCCAGGCCACATGTCGATAATTATTGAAACTGAAACCGGAGAATTTATCTGCGCCGGCGATTCGCTCCTCGGACCAGGAAACCTAGCCTCAATCCCGGAACTACACTTCGATATCAGCCCGCCGGGAATCTTCTGCAATATTCTGGAGGCCTGGAACAGCATTGAATTGCAAAAGACCCGGCTCGCGGATGCGTCCTTCGCGCTCTGTTGCCATGACCAGACCCTGGAAGAAAGGATAAAAATCTCCCCGGTGCTAGGACGACGATAAATTTTGTGCCTACTTTCGTTATTCCATCTCAAGATTTAACCACGACAGCCGATAAGCCAGTCAGAATGGAGCAAAGGAGAAAAACCATGCTGCGTATCTTTCCGGTTTTGGCTCTTGGTGGACTATTATGCATTCCGTCTCAGGCCCTAGCCGCCACGCCTGAAACCGAAGCCACGCCGTATGTGCCGGAAGACATCATTGCCGAACGCGGCACGATTCTGATCACCAAGCCGCCCCAAAAATCCATCTATGATGGAAAACAGGTGGATTCCAGCACTGTGCGCCAGCAGGATCACGGGCTAATTCTGCCCAACGGAAATGGCGGTCTGGTAATCATGCCGGGGCAGCCAAATTTTTCCGCCAACGCCAACCTGCTGGACGCGCGCGAACTGAGGCTGAAAATACGCGAACTGGCCTCTCAACTGGTCGAGACTCTCCCTTTGACGCTGAGCGAACATATCGCCATGCCTCTGACCTTTGTAACCCAGGACGATTTTTCGCGCACCTCTTCCTTGGGCCGTTATATTGCCGAACAACTTTATTATGAATTCAATCAGCGCGGGATGCGCACCAGGGAATACCGCCTGGACGAATGCATTTCTTTCAGGGAAGACGGCGAATTTGTCCTGAGCCGCCAAAAGGCAGACTTGCCCCTGGATGGACGCTCTCTTTACGTGCTGGGCACATATTACAGTGATGGGCATATCCTGCTGATCAACGCCAAACTGATCCGTTCCAACGGCGATATTTTGCGCACCGGGCAGTTAGTTATGAATGCCGGGGCAATGTCCAGGCGTCTAATGGCCGCCGGACGGAAATTGCAGGAAGGAAGCCTGGAAATAATGGATTTTAACACCGAGGCCAGGCCGCCAGAAGCCGTAACCGCTTTTGATCGCGGCCTGGATATACATTGACGGTAGTGGAGAAGATCATGACCATGATCCGCCTTAGAAAAAACACCCTGTTCAGCTTGGTAGCCATATTGTGCGCGAGCTCCGGCTGTTCCAGCGTCAGTTCATTTTTATCCGGCACCCCCCAGGAGGAAAAAGTGGATAACCTGGTGGTAAACTACCATGCGGACAGTCTGCGTAATTATAAGGCCGGCCGCGATTTTGCCGCCGCCGGACGTTACGAGTTAGCCCGCGAACACTACCTGCTGGCCCTGGCCGCGGCCAATGACCCGATCCTCCGTGAGGCCCTAGCCCAGGAATTGGACAGTGTCGGCCTGATGATCAAAAGTTTGAGGTGACGCCATGCGTATCATCGCCACTTTGTTTTTATGTCTGTTCCTGCCTCCAGCCCAGGCTCTGGCCGACACCATTATGACCAAGGCTGCCGCGGCCATGGGTCGGGAAATGCACCGGCAACTCGCCGAACGCTTCGGAGAACAGGATGGGAGTAATGCTTTTTCCATGATTGTTACTACACCGGTGGATTTGAATAATCTGGAAGAGTCCAACGCCGTTGCCAGGCAGATGCAGGAAGAACTGAGCCGTTGGTTCATCCAGGCCGGCTACAACGTGCAAGAAGTCCGCCAGGGCAAAGCCTTGCTCATGCGCCCTTCTACCGGTGAATTATTGCTCACCCGCAACAAAGATCTCATACCCGACAAGGAAGCCAGAAGCGCCTTGACCCTGGTAGGGACTTACAGCATAAGCTCGCGCAACATGACTTTCAACGTGCGTCTGGTGCGTACCGGCGGCCCTGATGTTTACGCCATGTCCAACATCACCCTGCCCGTCAGCGGAGAATTACGTTCCATGCTCAGCGTGAATGTGAATATCGCTTCCGGCTCTTCCTCCGTGTCTTCGTCTTCCGCCGGCGGCCTCATGTACCATGATTTTCTGATCGAGCCTTCTGTATTCAACCGTCTGCCCTAAAACGAAATTCCCCCATCTTCGCCTCTCAAAGAAATCCAAGCCCCTGGCCAGAGGGCTTTTTTTTCTTGACTACGCTTGGCAGCGGATTTATAAAACCGCTCCAAGCGCAGACAGGACATTCGCTACGTGAAAATTGACGACCTCGTTAAAATAATTGAAAAAATTGCCCCGTTATCCTTGGCGGAATCCTGGGATAAATCCGGTATGCAAGTAGCTTCACGCAAGCGAGAAATCGCCCATCTGGCCGTCACACTGGAGCCTCTTCCACAAAACATCCGCCAGGCCCTGGAAATGGGCGCGGATTTTTTGCTGGCCCACCATCCTTTGACCTTACAGCCGCGTTTCCCGGATCGCGCCGATACCTACCATTCCGTCCTGTCCATGCTTTTCAAGGCGGATCTTCCTTTATACAGCGCGCATACTTCTCTGGATTGTAACCCGCTTGGGCCGACGCGCTGGCTGGCCCACAGCTTCAAGTTGCGCCGGACGAAAATCCTGGCGAAAACCGGCAGGACAATACTGCCGGGCTCCGATGACGAAAACGAACAGGATTACGGCTTGGGTTTTGTAGGAGATCTCCCCTCCCCTCTCGCTTATACCGAATTCTGTCGTCAGCTTGCCGGGCATACAGGAAACGACAATTGGCGTTCCAGCGGCCCGGAGGTGGAAACCGTCGCCCGCTTGGCCTGCTGCCCGGGTTCCGGCGGGGATCTGGCCGAAAAAGCCCTGGAAGCCGGCGCCCAGATTTTCATAAGCGGGGACATTCGTTATCATACGGCCTTGACCTTCGGATTACGGGTAATCGACCTCGGACATTTTTCCCTGGAAGAAAGCATGATGCAAGTATGCGCTTCCAAACTGGCGGACATGCTGCCGGAAATAAAAGTAAGTTTCATTCCCGGCAGAGACCCTTTTACCACCGAACCACACTGAACTTGTTCCCTTGTCAGGAGGAAGCCTTGAGTCTTTATCTAAAACAAATTGAACAACTGGTGGAATTACAAAAAGTTGATGATCAGATTCACGCCGTTCGCAAAGATCTGACCAATGCTCCCAAAGAAATTGAAGATATGAAGACGGCTTTTACAAAATTGGAAGAAGAACGTGACAGGATCTCCGATCATCTGAACCATCTAAAAGAACATGAAAAACGCCTGAATTTTGACATCGCCGATGATGAAATCAAGATAAAAAAAAGCCAGACCAAGTATATGCAAGCCCACACCGCTAAGGAATACAACGCCGGTATCCGAGAAATGGATTCTCTGGAAAGAATGAACCGGGATCGCAAAGGCGAAAGATTGGTCATGACCGAGGAATTGAACCGCCAGATGAACGCCTTTGAGGATATAGACACGCGCTATGCCAAACTAAATGAAGAATTGGAGGCCAAGGAGGCAGATCTCCCAGACCGCCTGGAAACATCCCGGAATCAACTGAAAGACTTGGATGAACGACGCCGTGAAAGCAGCAAGGATATACCTTTACCGGTGCTGTCGCGTTATGAATTTATCCGCGAACGCTTGGCCTACCCCGTGATTGTCCCGGTTTTTTCCGGAATATGCAGCGGCTGCAATATCTCCATCCCTCCGCAAGGATATATAGAATTGCAGAAAGGCAAACAAATTCTCTCCTGTCCGAATTGCCAACGCTTGATTTATTGGAATGAACATTTTACAGCCGCATAGCTAGGTAGGCTGAACGGCTCACGGTACACTGATATTTCGGGAGTCGGACGGGTCAGCGCCGCGGGGGCGACTCCGGGGAGGAAAGTCCGGGCTCCACAGGGCGGAACGCTGGGTAATGCCCAGGGAGAGCGATCTCCGGAAAGCGCAACAGAAAGCAAACCGCCGCTCCGGCTAGTCCGGGCGGTAAGGGTGAAACGGTGGGGCAAGAGCCCACCGGTTGCCGTGGCGACACGGCAAGCCAGGCAAACCCCGTTCGGAGCAAAACCAAATAGGGGAGCTACAGGCCGGCCCGGCCTGCTCCCGGGTAGGTTGCTTGAGGCCGTGGGTAACCACGGTCCTAGAGAAATGCTGACCACCCCGCCAAGGGGTACAGAACCCGGCTTACAGTCCGGCTCCCGTTTTTATCACTGCCGCCGCCAAGACACACCATTACAGACGGCGGAGCGACATTTCAGGATCGCAGCGCATGAAAAACATCTGGGGCATCCTGCTGGCCGCCGGCGAAGGAAAACGGCTGAAACAAAACCCCTCGGACCGGGCCAAACAATTCCTTACCTTCAAGGGCGCCCCCCTGTTCTGGCATTCCGCTCTGACCCTGGCCTCAACCCCCGGCCTTGCCGGCTTAATCTTGGTTTTTCAGAAAGAACGGATGGATTATGCCGCGGCTCTGGTTCTGGCCCTGACCCAAGGCTCCCCATTGGGGTTGCCCTATAAAATCGTGACCGGCGGCACAGAGCGCCAGGATTCGGTCTGGAATGCCCTGAACGCCCTACCTCCTGAATGTGAGGCCGTCCTGGTGCATGACGCGGCCCGACCATTTGCCAGCGCCGCCCTGATCGGCCGTATCATGGAGGCCCTGAAGGCCGGACACCCTGGGGTGGTTCCCGGTTTAGAAGTAACCGACACCATAAAAAAAACCAATACAGACAACTTGGTTCTGGATACCCTGCCTAGGGGACCCATACGCCTCGTCCAGACCCCGCAGGGCTTTGACCGGCATGTCCTCTGTCAGGCTTATGCCAAAGGACGGGAAGACAAACTACAGGCAACCGACGATGCGGCAATGCTGGAACACAGCGCCTTTCCCGTGCTGGTCCTGGCAGGTGAAAACGGCAACCGCAAAATCACCCGTCCGGAAGACCTGGAGCTCCTGCGCCGGCTGGAAATTAAGGAAGACCCCGCCATGCTGCCCCGTACCGGACTGGGCTACGATGTACACCGCTACGGCGGGAACCGCCCCCTGAAACTCGGCGGGGTGCGGATCACCTCCACGGACCTAACCGTACAGGCGCACTCCGACGGCGATGTGCTGCTGCACGCCCTGATGGACGCGCTTCTGGGTTGTGTGGGCGCAGGCGATATCGGCGGACTTTTCCCCAATACCGACTCCCGCTATGACAATATAAACAGCGCCATACTCCTGGCCGAAGTTCTGGAATTGACCAGGGCCAATAACTTCCTCCTTACCCATGTGGATATGACCGTGGTGACGCAAAAACCGAAAATCGCTCCCTTCCGCGCCGCCATTGTCAAAAATGTCGCGCACCTGTTGCACCTGAACGAAAACCTGGTCAATCTCAAAGCCACCACCGAGGAAGGTCTGGGATTCACCGGCGCCCAACAAGGCATCAAGGCCATGGCCGTTGTTTCCGGACTAAGCCTTGCATAACCCCTTCCCCCTACACATCATGACCAAAAACAAAACAGCTTCCACCAAAGACAGTACGGCCAAAGGCGCAAAAAATAACCCCGTCGGCATGCCTGAAAACGGACCAAGCCATGCTCCCTGGCTGAAATTTTATGACCCAGGCGTGCCCGCGAATATTCAACCTATCCCGGCTCCTATTTATTACTGGCTGGATCAGGCGGCCCAAAAACGTCCAGAGGCAACAGCCATCTCCTTCAAAAGCTATAAAATCAACTACCGGCAATTACGGTTGGCCGCCGAAATACTCGCGGCCAACCTACACCGGCACGGAGTGGGAAAAGGCGACCGGGTGGCGGTAATGATGCCCAACCTGCCGCAGACCATCATGGCCTTCTGGGGCATCGTCAAGGCCGGAGCCACGGCGGTGATGACCAATCCCCTGTATATGGGACATGAACTCCTGTACCAGCTAAATGACGCCGAGGCCAAGATTCTCCTGACCACCGATACATGTTGGGGGAAGATCAGTGAGCTGCGCCGGGAACTATGCGTAAAAAAATACTTTATCACCAGCCCATCAGACCCTTTACGCCTGCCCGCTGATCCCCTGTGGCGTTTCAGGAAACGCGGCGGCTGCGCCCAAGTGGCGGAGATCGATTATAAAACAGTCTGGCCTTTCGCGGATCTCTTTCGTGGCAACCGCAGGTTGTCCCACCCCATCGAGCACCCGGAAAAAGATCTGGCCATATTGCAATATACCGGGGGGACCACCGGCATTCCCAAGGGCGCCATGCTCACCCACCTGAACCTGATGTCCAATGTCCAACAACTTTATGAAATCCTCCGCCCCATACTGGATAAACCCCAACGTTTTCTTGGGGTGTTGCCTTTTTTTCACGTCTATGCGCTGAATATCTGCGTTATACTGCCCTCGGCCTCCCAGGCCGCCGTTTACTGCACCCCGATGTTTAATCCTGTGGAAACCATGCAGATCATCGAGAGACAAAAAATCACCATTTTCCCTGGGGCGCCGGCAGTATATATTGCCTTGCTACAACATAAAGAAATCAAACATTATGATTTTTCCAGCCTACTGCTTTGCCTTTCCGGTTCCGCCCCCATGCCGGTGGAATATATCAGGCTGTTTTCGGAAAAAACCAGATGTACCATTCTGGAAGGCTACGGACTGACCGAGGCCTCGCCGGTAACCAACATAAACCCGCTTTTCGGCACGCGCAAGCCGGGGACCGTCGGCATGCCGCTACCCGGTACAGAGGCCAGAATCGTGGATATGGAACTAGGCAGTATACCCATGCCGGCCAACCATGTGGGCGAGTTGATTATCAAAGGGCCGCAGGTGATGCCCGGCTACTGGAAGCAGCCTGACGAAACCGCCAACATGCTGCGTAACGGCTGGCTGTATACCGGTGATATCGCCAGCATGGACGAGCAAGGCTATGTGACCATTGTGGATCGTAAGAAGGATTTGGTTCTCACCGGCGGCTACAATGTCTATCCGCGGGAAGTGGATGAAGTGCTCCACACGCACCCCAAAATCAAAGAAGCGGTCAGCGCGGGCATACCCCACGGCATCAGGGGAGAAATTCTCAAGGCTTATGTGGTTCTCAAGGACGGTGAACAAGCCACCCCCACCGAAATTATGGCTTTTTGCCGGGGTAAACTCGCCAATTACAAAATCCCCAAACAAGTGGAAATCCGCAATGATCTGCCCAAAAATCTGGTGGGAAAAATTCTGCGGCGCGCTCTGCGCGCCGAAGAAGAGCAACGGCGCAAAGAAACTGAGGCCTCCGGAGCGGCCAAACGTAGACTATAATATTTTCAGCTATTAAGCCGATAAGTTAAATGGCTGTTGCCTGAACTGCTTTATGTTATTGCTTTTTTTACTGAAAGGATTCATATAAAATATATTCTGAACCTGTGAAACATTATTGGCGACCCGGATATGAAAAACGCGTTCAAATCTGAGATACTGGCCGGGCTTTTCAAAACGGTGGAGGCCAAAACCGCGCATCAGGGACACGAACCTATGACGGTACAAAGCGCCTTCAGAGGCAAGGTGGTGGCCGTACATTATACCGGCGTCTTAAGCCAGACCGCCATAAGCTATTTCAAACCCACGCTTTTCGAAATCGTCACCGGCAAGGCCCAACAAATTATCATTGACATGGAAGATGTACGCGGCGTGAGCCAGTCCACTCTGGGAGTACTGGTTGATTTCGCGGCCAGCGTTCTGGGGCGCAGCAAAAAAATTTATCTGTACGCCCCCCCTGCGGACTTGCTGAAAATTATGGATGCGATGGAGCTACGCGAATTTTTTGATATTTTGCGCACAGAGGAAGACATAATAAATATTCTGCCCGAAGGGTAACCGAAGCCCAATCGCCGGAGCAAGCAACATGGCCTATTACCTGCGCCATTATTTTGATCCCGGTTTCAACCATGAACAGTTGAAGCCGCAAATACTTAAAGATGGTGAAGCCAGCCACTATTATCTCGAATATGTACATAATGTGGTAGCCGGGCAGGTACTGGCGGAGGTTGTGGATCTGGCGAAACATCCGGGCTATCCGGTGGAAGATAAAAACTTTGTCTTCCAAGAAAAAATTTTCCCCTGCGGCTCAAATTGCGAACCTCACCCTGATTTCCCAGAACGCATCCTGGCCAAAATCAGCGGCTACGTATTTTACAACAATGGCCTGATCAATGTGAAGCACCTGTTGAATGTGCGGCACGATATCGATTTTCACACCGGAAACATCATTTTTATAGGTGATGTGGTGGCCCACCAGGCCGTGCGCACCGGGTTCACCCTGTTAGGCAAAAATGTGCTGGTCAAAGGCACGCTTGAAGGGGCGACCATTATCGCTGGACAAAATATTGTCTGCGAATCCGGCGTAAAAGGAGTGGGGCACGGATTTTTGCGTTGCGGCGGCAATGTGAGAGTACCCTTCTGCGAAAATATAACAATTTATGCCGCGGGGAACGTGGAAATATCGGGTTCCTGTCTGCACAGCGAAATTTATGCCGGCGGCAGTGTTATGATTAAAGGCAGGCTGCAAGGAGGAACGACCTACGCCCGCGATGTGGTCTATGTCGCTGAACAGGCCGGAGGCGGATACAATACGGTCACCAAAGTCGGCCTCGGATATCCGCCTATAGATGTGCGTACCTTGCATCGCTTGCAAGATGAAACACTCCACCTGCGTGAACGCCTGACCTCCCTGGAAGTCCAGGCGCACAGAAAAACGGACCTGGCCGAGCATAACAGCCCGCTTATCCGGTTGTTCAATGAAAAATTGCGGCTCAAGCATGAGGCCATCTCGCAGCTGTCCGCCAATCTCAGAATGGCCGAAGAAAACGCCTCCAAATGCCGCCTGATCTGCAAGGGCAAAGTCCGACCCGGGCTTGCCGTATCCATTGCCCAGGCCTCCACGGAGGTATATGATTCCTACGAACATGGACTGGAGTTGCACATGCGGGACAACGAAATAGCCTATAAACCATTATAGCCTGAAAAAACATTATGGATATCGGGACAATAATCGGCCTCATCGCGGCTTTCGCGGTCTGCATCAGCGCCATTTTCATGGGTCCCAACCCTATGGGCTTTGTGGATTTGCCATCAATGATGATCGTGCTAGGCGGGGGACTAGGCGTCACCACAGTCATGTTTCCCCTGAAGGTGCTTGGCAGCACCGTCAAAATCATCGGCAAATGCTTTTTCTACAAGGTGGATGACCCCCGCGCCATCATTCAGGAACTGGTCACTTTTTCGGAAAAAGCGCGCAAAGAAAGCATCGTGGCCCTGGAAAAAGTACAGACCAGCAATAAATTCCTGGCCAGGGGCATCCTACTGGTGGCCGACGGGACGGAAATTTCCATCCTGCGCGGGGTATTGGACATAGACATCGCCGTTATGCAACAGCGCCATATCCGCGGACAGGACGTTCTTAAACAAATGGGCACATTTTTCCCGGCTTTCGGCATGATCGGAACCCTGGTAGGCCTGGTCCAAATGCTCGCCAACATGGATGACCCCAAATCAGTCGGCCCGGCCATGGCCGTAGCCATTCTGACCACTTTGTACGGAGCCATCCTGGCCAACATGGTCTGTCTGCCCATGGCCAAAAAACTGGAAGAACGCGCCGTAGACGAAGATCGCAACATCCAGCTCATGAAAGAAGGCCTCATTTCCATCCAGAAAGGCGAGCACCCGGCCTTGCTCAAGGAAAAACTGCAATCCTTCCTGCCTCCCTCCATGCGCACGGAAAGAAAATAGGATTGGGAATGACTGACGATGATGATGATGACGGCTCGGTAGAAGGCCCCACTCCGGCGCCGAATAGCATACCCGCCTGGATAGTCACCTATGGTGACATGATGTCGCTGCTCCTGTGCTTCTTCATCATGTTGTTCATTTTTTCCAAGACGGATTCGGAAAAATACCGTGTGGCCGTGGGGTCCATCCAGGAAGCTTTCGGGGTACAGACCCAGCGCCCTGACTACAACTTCGCGGCTGTCGCGCCTACTCCAGAGGAGGCGATAGAAAAAATAATCCAGGAGGCGGAGACGGATCTTTTTTCCACCATGCAGGAAATTGTTTCGGATATAATCCAGACCGAGCCGGATCTACGCCCGGCCCTGCGGGTGGAAATAGATGACACCGGCGTCAAGCTGACCGTACGCAACAACAAGCTGTTTTACCCCGGCACAGCCTATTTGCATCCCAACGCCCGCCAACTGCTCAGGCCCATTCTTGAAGCCTCCAACAGGAACAATTTTAATATCCTGGTGCGGAACAACTCGCCGCCAAACGATCTGAACACTCAATATTTCCCGACGGTCTGGGAACTGTCCGGAGCCCGAGCCGGGGCGGCCCTACGCGCCCTGATGATGGCCGGAGGCCTTTCGCCAGCCAGGCTCAAAGCGGTGGGATTGGGCGACAGCGCTCCGCTCTTCCCTGAAAATGACCCGAACAACGCTTCGGCCAATAATCGCACGGAATTCCTGTTTTATCCCCCTGGCAAGGAAATCTGGTAATCATGCCTCCCGCTTCCGGGCGCGCTGTTAAAAAAATCTTCCTGAACGGAGAATTAAGCGATTTGACCCTGCTGGAGGGGGATAAAAAAAATTATCTTCTCGGCCCGGTCGGCAAAAAGCGTGAATACGCCTTCCTACCCCCACCCCTGAACCCGGAAAAAAACGACCAAATCCAAGGTTTCCGCGCCGGAGAAGAATTGCCGGTACTGCTGGGTAGCGGCCTGGGTTTTGCCCTGGAAGCGGTGCTGGAATACCTGAAAAAAACCTTGGGGGCGGATTTCTCTTTGGCGGTGGTGGATAAGGAGGCGGACCTCCTGAAAGCCACGGCCTTGCGCCGGAAATATTCGCGGAATAGTAATATTTTGTGGGTGGAAGACGATACTCCTGAAGAAGCTTTGAAAAAATTGGGACAATGGCAGCTACGCAATAAGTTGAGACCTTTCCGCTGCCTGCCTCATCCCTTTTATCTCCGTCTGCGCCCGGATTATTACGGAGAGATCCGCAAAAACCTGGAAAAAAGCGCACGCCTGAATTTTTGGGAAAAAGCCAAATACCCCAAATTCACCGGAAAAAAACCCAAACTCCTGCTGATCACCTCCGGATATTTCCTCATCGGCGAGGTGGAAATGGCCTGTCGGCGTCTGGGTCTGGAATACCTACTGCTGGACATGCCGGATGTGGAAGTGGCGGCAAATTCCTTTATCGAGCAGCTCCTGAACGCGGTTCTGACCCTGAAGCCGGATTTCGCCCTGACCATCAACCACCTAGGAGTGGACCGGGAGGGTATCCTTCCGGATTTGCTGGCCCGCCTGGAACTGCCTCTGGCCTCATGGTTTGTGGATAACCCGCATCTGATTATCTACAACTACAATAACATGGTCAGCCCCTGGATATCCCTGTTCTCCTGGGATGCGGACAACTTGCCATCACTATTCGCCATGGGGTTTGAAGACGTGCATTATCTGCCCCTGGGCACAGACGCCGCCCGTTTCAGCCCGCCAGGACCGGATGCGCCGCGGAGGCCGCGAACCTGGCACAGCCGGGTGTCTTTTGTGGGCAATTCCATGGTGCAAAAGGTAGACGCCCGTCTGAAAAAGGCCGCTCCTCCCAAAGATCTCCGCGGACGCCGGCAGGAAGTGGCCGCCGCCTTCGCCCAAAGCCGGGAAAACTCGGTCAGGGCTTTCCTAAAACAGGCCTACCCGGAGCTTATGCCATCCTTCCTGGCCTTGGACAGCTTGGAACGCAGACTCAGTTATGAAACCATGATCACCTGGGAAGCCACCCTGCTTTATCGCCTGAGCTGCGTCAAAGCCATCCTGCCCTTCGGCCCGTTAATAGTGGGCGATCAAGGCTGGTTCAGACTGCTCGGGCAGGATACAACAGGCTGGCGTTACCACCAAGAACTCAGTTATTACACGGATCTTCCTCTTTTTTATCCCTGTTCGGAAATAAATTTCAACTGCACCAGCCAGCAAATGAAGGGCGCGGTAAACCAGCGCGTTTTTGACGTTCCGGCTTCAGCCTCCTTTTTGATCACCGACTGGCGCGAACAAATGGACACGCTCTTCGAGCCCGGAAAAGAAGTTATTTGTTACCATTCTCCGGAAGAGGCCGGAGAACTGACCAGCTATTACCTGGAACATCCTGAAAAACGGCAGCCGGTAATCTCCGCCGCTCGTCGGCGCGTTTTGCAGGAGCATCTTTACGAACACCGCCTGGAAGAATTGATTTCCAAAATGCGCGCGCGTTACGCCTGAACGGGTAAAGTTCATGGACCCCATCCTGATCCTGCAAATGCAGCGCATGGGCGACCTGGTGCTCAGCTTCCCCCTGGAAGGCTGGCTGAAAAGCCGTTTTCCCCAAACCCCCATCTGGGTGGTAGGCGAGCCACTGTTTTATAACGGCTTGATCCCCTTTTCCCCGCCAGTCACCTATTTCGCCTATGCCGACGCCCAGACCCTGCGCGACCAAAACTATAGCCTCGTCATCAATTTGAGCCACCGCCGCGAAGCCGCCGCCCTCTCTTCCGCCCTGCTGACCGACCGCCGCTTGGGCCCCTACCTTGATTCCCTGGGAAATATGCGCATTGACGGCCCCTGGCAACTGTACCGCGCTTCCATCAACAACAACAACCGGCATAATCTTTTCCACTGGGCGGATCTGAACGCCATGGATATTATCGGACTCAAGGCCATCCAACGCACGGTCTGGCCCAAGGCGCAAGCGCCGACGGGCGGTCGGGTAGGACTATTTGTGGGCGCGAACGAGACGGAAAAAAGGCCAGATCCGGCCTTCTGGGCCGCTCTGGTTTCCAGGCTGATGCGCATGGGCGCGAAACCCGTACTCCTCGGCGGAAAAAAGGATCAGAATCTAGCCGATGAAACGGCCAGACTTTGCGCCAGTCCGGCCATAAACCTGTGCGGCAGATTTTCCATCCCCCAGCTCTGTCGTCTGCTTGAACGGCTGGACCTGCTCATCACCCCGGATACAGGCCCCATGCACATCGCCGCCTGGCTGGGAACCCCGGTGTTGAACCTTTCATTGGGACCAGTAAACGCCTGGGAAACAGGCCCTTTTCCGCCCGGACACCATGTGTTGCGCCCCGCCCTCAGTTGCGCGGGTTGCTGGACCTGCGGAAGCGGCAAACTCACCTGCAAGGCCGGGTTGAAAGCAGAGCAGGTGGCCGTGGTCGCCCGCCTCCTCCTGGAAAGGACAGAGATCGCTGCTGTCCCGGAATTACGGGATTGGCGACTTTTCACAACCCGACGCGATTTACTGGGATTATTCCAGCTTGAATCCTTGGTAAGGGATGAACCATACCGCCTTTCCCGTTCTCTGTATTGGAAATATTTTTTCGGCCTAGGCCTGCGTTTCCTGCCGGAAAGCGCTCGAGACAGGCTGCCGGAGCTGGCCCAAGCCATGTGCTGCCGTACCCTTGGTCCTCCGGCCCGCAAGGCCGGACAAAAACTGCTCATGCGCCTGAACCTGGCCATTCGCGGACAAGGATGGAATGCTCTGCGGGAAACGGATGCCTGGCTGGACTTTCCGCCCTTCTTTCGCCCCTTGAGCAGCTATGTTCAGTTCCTGTTGCACAACGAAAATTTCTCCCACGCCGCCCTGGCTCAGGCCTTGGAACTTGCCGAGGCCTATCTTGCAGACATGAAGGCCATTTCCGCCTGATAAAGATTGCCAATAATACACATAGCGAGTACATTCGCCTACCCAAGGAGGAAACCATGTCCGAGTCCGATAGGGCTGGATCCGTTCCAGGTCCGCGCGCTTGGTTCATCGCCATGCGTCCGTGGTCCTTCACGGCCGCCGCTGTGCCGATCTTATTCGGCACCGGGCTGGCCGCCCTGGAAGGGAGCTTGAATCCTTGGCTGTTCGCCCTGACCCTGCTGGGCGGCATCGCCTTACAGGCTGCCACCAACCTGCACAATACCTATGGCGACTATATATCGCGCGTGGACACCCCGGACTCGGCCGTGACCTGTCCCCAACTGGTAGACGGTAGTTTCCGGCCTGAAGCCATGTACCGGGCCGGTTGGCTGGCCCTCGGCTGCGCCGGCTTGCTCGGACTCGTCCTGACCTGGACCTGCGGCCCGTTGGTGCTGTTGTTCGGAGGGGTGGGAGCGCTCGGCGGCTACTTATATACCAACGGCAAAAAGCCTTACAAATATGTAGGATTAGGGCCTCTTTTCGTCTTTATGCTCATGGGACCGCTCATGGCCCTGCCCGCCTATTTCATCCAGACCGGCCGCCTTGCCCCGGCGCCGGCCTTCGGTTCCCTCGGTATCGCCTGCCTAGTGGCGGCCATCATGCACGCCAACGACCTCCGGGACATCGCCCACGACCGCGCGGCCGGCATCCACACTTTGGCCATGTTGCTGGGCCGCGGGCGCGCCGTCGGGCTGTTCGCCGGCTTGACCTTCGGAGCTTTCGCCATTCTCGGCCTGAGTTGGGCGGGCGGACTGCTCCCCTGGCCCTGCCTGGCGCCATTCATCTTGTTGCCTGGACTGACGGGCAAGCTGCGGCGTATTCTGCCCCCGGATGCCGATTTGATAGACCTGGAAGGCTGGACCGCCAAATTCCATTTCCAATTCGGCCTGCTGCTGACCACCGGCCTGGCGGCTGCAAAGCTGTCCGCCTGATGCCTCCGCCCCCCTCTCTCGCGATCAGACAGCCAGCCGACTGGCAGGCCATCATCGGCGCGCTCCTGGCCCTGGGGCTGTGGGTAGCCATATTCGGCCTAAAACTCGTTAATTTCTGGCTGGGCCTGAGCTGCGCCACCCTGTTGCTGGCGGCATTGTCCATATTCTGGGGCGGCTTGCCCCTGGAAGGCAGGGAAATTACGGTCCGGCATACGGCCTATGGCGAATTGAGCGCGATCGTTCTTTATGGATTATTCATGCTCGGGCGCTATGCGTCTATAAAAATCTTGCCTTTCACCGCCGAACAGATCGGCTCTATCTATACCATCAGGTTGGAAGCCGCGCCGGGAGTGATCGCCCTGACGCTCATTTTTCTGACCAGTCCATGCGAGGAAATTTTCTGGCGCGGCTTTCTCCAACGCTGGAGCGTGTCCCGCTTCGGGGAAATCCGGGGCTGGCTGCTGGCTTCACTAGCTTATGCCGGAGTGCATGTGCCGTCGGGCAATTTCATGCTCGTCTGCGCGGCCCTGACCGCCGGGATGTTTTGGGGATACATATGCCTGCGGACGCGCAGCCTTTATGTGTGCATCGTCTCGCACGCCTTCTGGACCGTGATGATTTTCCTGCTTTTCCCGCTCGACTGACCCCCTGCTCCATCTGAAGCATAACAATAAAAGCGGGAACCGCCTGAACGGTTCCCGCTTTTATGTTTACAGCAGACAAAAATTACAATCCCTGATCAATCATGCACTGCGCCACTTTACGGAACCCGGCGATATTGGCGCCCAGGACCAAGTTGGTGGGCTCCCCAAATTCCTTGGCCGTTTCATAGGCGTTCTGAAAAATACCCATCATGATGCGTTGCAGCATCTCGTCCACAGTTTCAAAGGTCCATGGATTCATGGAGGCGTTTTGGGCCATCTCAAGCTGACTCACCGCCACTCCGCCCGCATTGGAGGCCTTGCCCGGCGCATAGGCGATCTTCGCCTCCAGAAAGGCATCCACGGCCTCCTGGGTGGAAGGCATGTTCGCCCCTTCGGTCACGCACCGGCAGCCATTTTTCAGAAGCTCCCCGGCGTCTTCCCGGTTCAGTTCGTTCTGCACGGCGCAGGGGAAGGCCGCCTTACAAGGGATATTCCAGACCGCGTTGCGGCCAGCCAGGTATTTTTCCACCGGAATATAAGCCGCCTCGGGACACAACTCCTTATACCGTGTCAAGGAAGCCTTTTCGGTTTCCTTGACCTGTTTGAGCGCCTGTAAATCAATGCCTGCCGGGTGGTGGATCATGCCCTTTGAATCGGAGACAGTTACCGGCAGAGCGCCGACCTGGCGCAGTTTGTCCACCGTATAAATGGCCACGTTGCCCGCGCCGGAAACTGTGCAAACCTGCCCTTCAAGGGATTCGCCACGCGCGGCCAGCATATTCTGGGCAAAATACACAGCGCCGTAACCGGTGGCTTCTTTACGGGCCAAGGAACCGCCGTAGTGGATACCCTTGCCGGTCAGCACCCCTTCATGACGGGCGGTAATGCGTTTATACTGCCCGTAAAGATAACCTACTTCACGCGCGCCCACTCCGACATCGCCGGCCGGCACATCCACGGTGGGGCCCACATAGCGGAACAATTCGGTCATAAAGGCCTGACAGAAACGCATAATTTCGTTATCGGACCTGCCTTTGGGATTAAAGTCCGAGCCGCCCTTGCCGCCGCCGATGGCCAAGCCGGTCAGCGAATTCTTGAAGACCTGCTCAAAACCCAAAAATTTGATGATGCTGGTATTAACCGATGGATGAAAGCGTATTCCCCCCTTGTACGGCCCCACGGCGCTGTTGAATTGCACCCTATACCCGGTGTTCACCTGAATTTCATCCTTGGCGTCCACCCACACTACCCGGAAACGAATCAGCCTCTCAGGGATCAGCATCCGTTCAAGAATTTTGTGCCTGGCATAGAAATTATCCCTGTTCAACAAGGGTTTGAGAGAATTGAACACCTCCGCCACGGCCTGATAGAACTCCGGCTGCGACTGTTTATATTTGGCCTGGGTTTCCAAAACGCGTTGCACGTAATCCATGAACCCTCCAATGCACTTCTAATTACGCCGCCCCATGCGGCCATACACGCCCTACCTTTTGCCGGAAACCATACAAGTTCAAAATAACCCGGCTCCCGGTGAACAACCTGGGAAGTTTATGCCACCACCAAACGGATTGCAAGGCCCGCCCGCCCCCGGCAAAGCCCCAGCTGGCGAGGGCGGAGGCAGGGGCGAAACGTTTGGCACAATCATTGAATAAGAGCCGGCAAGGAGACTAACCATGCAATTTTTTCCTGGTATTTTTTCCGACTTTACAGCCGTCACCGCCCAGGCCATGCCCGGCGCGGCGGTTTTTTCCATAGAGCCGACCGCCATGCCCGCCCAAAGTCAAACCGACGCTATGAACTTTGAAAAAATTTTCTCCAAACTCGCTGAATTCAATCAGGGCAACCATCCGGGCCTGCCTCCGGGTTTTCGTTCCACGCGTGATGATAACGCCGGGATCAAAAGCGCGGATCTGAATTTTCTCAAAGACAAACTTAATAAGAACGGAGTTCCGCCCCAGACCCTGGATCAATTCATGGATAGCCTGAACGCCCTGGCTTATGCCCCGACAGTGGGCAATATGCTGGGAGCGATCAAGGAACTGGCCGCACGAAAAAGCCCGGCCCTGAACGAACAGGAAAGTCTGGCCCTTACCGGCCTGTTTAACCGCCTGGGCATGTCCCAGGAAGAAATTAAAGGGGTACTGGATAACGCCTCCAACGGTGAAGGCCAAAAAGTCCTCCAGACTTTGCGCCGAATTATCCCTGCCCCGGATACGGCCGCAAAAATCACCCTGAACAAGGAAGAAGCCGCCCTGCTTTGCCGGGCCGCAGACCTCTCCGGGGCAAATCTGATCCAAATCCTGGGAAGCTTTGGCGAAGAAAAAGAACTGCGCCTGAATCAAAAAGATTTCAACCGGATCTTCGGCCCGGCCCTGGCGGAAAAAAGTCGGCAGGAAGCTGGCCTTGTCCAGTTGCGGGAAAAATTGGCCCCAGCCGTCAGGGAAATGTTGAACAAAAAAAACATGTCCCTGGAAGCTCCCAACGCGGACAACAAGAGCAACCGCCAGGCTGAACTCCTGGAGGTTTTAGCCCGCGAGGCGGCCACCGTTTCCAAAGAAGACCGTGAAGAAACTTCCAAGGGCAGCAAATTGATCCGCCGCCATTCCATCCTTTCCAGGCTGGAGGCGGAAGAAGCGCGGCCTTCGCGGGAAAGCGCGCCGGGCGCGGCCCGGACAGGGCAGGCCAGATCCCTGCCCGCCAGGGAAGAACAGCCCCGGACCATGGTTCTCCAGGAAGATAAAACCCAGCCCCCGTCGCCACGGGAAGCCGCTCCGCTCCAAAGGGCTTCCGTGGCCCAGACGGCGAAAAACTCCGGCCCGCACCAGATGGAAGGCAGGTTCGTGCCTCGCCTGGAAAGCGAAGCCCGCCCCCTGGCCGCGATCATACACCAGGCTGTTGAAATCCCCCGTGAAGCAAGAACGGATACGAACTCGGCGCGCCGCGAAAAAGAGCCCCAGTCCCTGGCGGGCGCTAAGGCAGGGAACAAAGAACAGGCCGCCCCCGGCAAGGCCGGTGAAGGCAAATTCGCGCCACGCGCTGAAAAAGAAATCCCCCAATCCCCGATTAATCCCGCGACGCTGCCGCAGGCGGCTTCCAAAACCTCCCCGGCGCTTCGGGAAACAGAGGCGGAAGCCGGCAGCCCGGAAAAAGGCTCGTCCGCGGAAAACGTCCAGACAGGAAAAAAATCTCTGGAGAGCAGGGAGACGGGCGCGGGCGCGGGCGCTTCGCCGGAACGTACGGAATTCCGCACAGCCGTGCACGCCAAAAACGGCGAACCCTCGCTGGAAACCCCCTTCAGCCTCCTTGGACAAGCGGAAAATTCTGCCGCCGAACCCAAAGCGGCAAAAATTTTTCAGCACCAGGAACAAATTTTCCAACAGGTGGAAAAAGGACTGATCCGCAGTCTGGCGGACGGTTCCAAGCAAATCATCCTGCGCCTGGATCCGCCGGAACTCGGTAAGCTCACCCTAAGCTTGACCATGGCTCAGGGCGAAATCAAGGCGGTCATCCGCACTGAAAACACCGCCACTACCCAGATGATCAGTGAGCAGCTCAGCCAACTCAAGGCCAGCCTGGAGGAACAGGGCTTCAAGGTCAGCAGTCTGGAAGTGGAAACCCGGACCCAAAACCACGCCGGGACCGAACATTGGAACGGAACCGAACAGCATAACCAGCAGCAAGAATTGCGGGAACAGGCTGGCTTTATGCGGCTGGCCCAATTCAGAAACCGGGAAAGGGAAGCCTTGGCACAGAGTGTGCAAAATGAAGAACAACCGGAAAGTAATTCCGCTTCCGGATTGCACTTAATCGCATAAGAGCGTGAATATGAGCACCACTTCCCTGAACACCATCCTGAACCAGGCCAATACCGCTAGCCAGGGCGCCACCAGCCGGACCGAAGCGGACAAGGACATGTTCCTCAAGCTCCTGGTAGCCCAGCTTACCCACCAGGATCCTCTGAATCCGGTGGAAGACAAAGAATTTATCGCCCAACTCGCCCAGTTCACCTCGGTGGAAGAATTGCAAAACATCGGCAAGGGCATCAACAAGATAAATGAAGCCTATGATCGAGATCAGTTGACCAGCGCCGCGGCCATGCTCGGCATGCGGGTCATTTCCGAGGGCAATACCCTGACCAAAGTCAGTGACCCGGAAACCGGCGAAACCGGCGCAACCACGGTGTGGTACACCGCCCCCAGGTCTTTGAGCTCCTGCGCCGTCTCCATCCTCCACCCGTCCAGCGGCCAGATCGTTTACTCCGAAGAACTCGGCCCCAGACTGGCCGGCGACTATGCCTACGAATGGAACGGCCGTAACAACGCCGGGGTCGCCCTTCCCGACGGCGTGTATGAAATCAGCGTCATCGCCTACGACGAGGACGGCAGGCGCGTGCTTATTGACACCCAGGTTTACGGCGACGTGGTCCGGGTGGAAAAGGAAGGCGACATGTACTTCCTGGCCTTTTTGGACGGCCGACGGGTCAAGTACACGGATGTCAACACCGTGGGCTTTGTCCAGTACAGCCAGACGCCCAATGATGATGACTCCGGTTCGCAGACGAACCCGGATCCCGGAACGGATCCGGATCCCAACGGTAACCCTTAACCCAGAACGGCATATTTATAAAAACCGGCATTCCCGCCAATCACGAATGCCCCAAAAAAGGAGAAGATTATGAGCCTTTCCGCCTCCATGTGGACCAGCGTTTCCGGTCTGCTCAACCACGGTGAAAAAATGAACGTCGTGGGCAACAACATCGCCAACGTGAATACCGTGGCCTTCAAAGGTTCGCGCATGGATTTCATGGACTATGTGCACCAAAATGTGTACACCGCCGCCGGACCGGCCCAGGTGGGCCGGGGCGTGGCCATAGGGGCCATTTACGGCGATTTCAGCCAAGGAGCCTTTGAAAGTTCCACCGATGCCACGGACATCGCCATTTCCGGCAACGGCTTCTTCAAGGTAATCCCCAAATACAACAACCAGTCCTACTACACCCGGGCCGGCAATTTTCGCTTCGACGCGGACGGCTACCTGGTGGATCCGCACGGTTATGTGTTGCAAGGCTGGCAGGTGGAATTGCCCAACGCCTCCTTCGCTACCGGCGCCATCACCACCAGCGGCAGCAAAAACAAGGCCAGCATCATCGGCATGGGCGTACCCCAGGATATCCGCCTGGCTTCTTTCAGTTGCGAGCCGCGCCACACCCAGCACATCACCGAATCCATCAACCTGGATATGGCCATGGGCGCGGAAAAAGCCGTCAGCAGCAACGGCAATCCCTTCTTCGCTCTCTTTGAAAACTGGAACACCACCCCCAACGCCGTGGGGCAAATCGTCAACCCCTTGGGGCCGGACGGTTTCGCCTATCAGCAGAGCATCGTGGTCTATGACGAAGGCGGCGCCCCCCATGTGCTGACCATCTATTTTGACAAAGTGGACACGGTGCGCGATGGCAACCCGCCTCTCCCCATCGTCGCCAACGCCGAACCCGGCAGGACTACCTGGGAATTCATCGTGACCATGGACCCCACCGAGGACATCCGTCTCTTCGGTTGCCAGTTCGACATCATGGGCAACTACATCCCCGGCACCGGCGACCCGGTACCCAAGGATCGCTTGGGGCTGACCATGAGCGGCACCATGACCTTCAATTCCGCCGGTCAGATGGTGGACATGATGGCCTATGTGCCCACCGCAGGCGGCGGAAATGCGGCCGTTTACGACAACTTCACTTTTGACATAAGCGGTGGTCCAGGCGTATATCCTATAGGCGTTAATCGGGCGAATGACGTGAATTTAGGCACCAACTGGGGAGTAATAACCGACCTCGACGACCAAACCCAATGGCCCGCCGGATTCAATCCCTGGGACAGAAGCACCTGGTACCTGGCCGGGCCGGGCGCCGACTTCGGCGATCCCGCCTCTTGGCCCCTCAGCTTGGTTTTCGACGGTTCCGGCACCTATACGAAAAGAGGCATACAGACAGCGGCCACCGGCTTTTACGACATGAACACCTGGGTAGCCGCGCCCCTCTCCAAGGACGGCTATCCCATGTTCACCCCCAACTTCACCGGGCTGCCGGGCTGCAGCGAGATCTGGCGCTACAACGATGGCATAAACACGGCCGCCATACCTACCGCGTCCCTGGACGGCATCGGCAACAACCGGGTTATCGGCCGCACCATTGAGCTGAACTTCGGCCTGCGCCTTACGGACCAGCGCTGGAACTACCCTCCAGGATCCACGGCCACCATGGGCGGCGTCGGACACGACCAACAGCTCCTGCCGGGCATGGGCAACTACTACGAGCGCACTCAACCGGCCAGCACGGCCTATACCTACGACGGCAGCAACTTCTTCGAGCGCTTCGCCAAGCAGGACGGCTACACTTACGGCGAACTCAGCTCCGTTTATGTGACCGAAAACGGGGTGCTCACCGGGCGCTACACCAACGGAGTGACTCTGGAGCTGTTCCAGATTACCCTCTATGACTTCGTCAGCAAACACAACCTCCACCGGGAAGGCGGCAATCTCTTCACCCAAACCCGCGAATCCGGTGAACCCTCACAAGGAGCGGCCGCCAGCGCCGGCTTCGGAACCACACATTCCAACGCCCTGGAACAATCCAACGTGGACCTCGCCAGGGAATTTGTGCAGATGATCCAAACCCAGCGCGGCTTCCAGGCCAACTCCAAACTCATCACCACCACAGACACCATGTTGGAAAACGTCATCAACATGAAACGGTAAGACCCGATCCTCACAGGAAAGGAAAAGGCAAAAAGAGGGCGCTGGCGGCGCCCTCTTTTTGCCTTTTCAAACCCATAGGCCTGACCGTCATTTTCACGCCCGGAATCCTGGGAAAATTTTGCCCCCCTCCCTGTCCGCTTCTAAAAAAATCCGCGCCCTCCAATATAATATGATGATATTTAACGATATTTTTAATATGGCATCGTGTTTGCTAGGTATTTGACAGCAAACAACCTCAAGGAGGGAATATACCATGTCTTTGGTCATAAACCACAATATGATGGCTATGAACGCCACGCGTAACTTGAACGACGCGTATTCCAGACTGGCCACTTCCACCCGCCGTCTGTCTTCAGGACTGCGCGTGGGCATGGCCGCTGATGACGCCGCCGGCCTCGCCATCCGTGAAGTCATGCGGGCAGAGATAGCCAGCTACAACCAAGGCGTACGCAACGCCGCGGATGCCATCTCACTGATCCAGGTAGCTGACGGCGCCCTGCAGGTCATTGACGAAAAGCTAATCCGCATGAAAGAGTTGGCTGAACAAGCCGCCACCGGCACCTATAACTCGGACCAGCGCCTGATGATCGAGTCCGAGTACCAGGCCATGGCTTCGGAAATCACCCGTATCGCCAACGCCACTTATTTCAACGGAGTGCACCTGCTCAACGGGCAGCTTTCCGGTTACACCCACAACGGCAGCGGCCTGGAACAGACCGGCAAACTGAAGATCCACTTTGGATCCGGCAACGATTCGGCGGAAGATTACTACTACATCCGCATCGGCATCGCCACCGCTTCAGCCCTGGGCCTTGGCAACCAGTCAGACAGCGTGAGGACACCGGCCGGACACGCCATCTCCACCCAGTCCTTGGCGCAGGCCGCCGTGGCCGCCATCAACGACGCCATCATTTCCAAGGACAAAATCCGCGCCGCCCTAGGCGCCATGCAGAACCGTCTGGAAAACACGGTCAGCAACCTGCAGATCATGGCTGAAAACCTCCAGGCCGCCGAATCCCGCATTTCAGACGTGGATGTGGCCACGGAAATGACCGAGTTTGTGCGCAACCAGGTGCTCAGCCAAGCCGCCGTGGCCATGCTGGCCCAGGCCAATGCCCTGCCGCAAATGGCCCTGCGGTTGATCGGCTAATAAATTCCGCCAATCCGGCGGAGGCGCTCGCGCCGCCGGAAAAAGACTCGCAGGCCACGAATTTCATGGGCGGCGAGGCTGCCCAGAAAACGCCTCACCCACTGATGTTGTTGCGACCGAAGACAAAGGCCGGGGCATTCCCCGGCCTTACGGTTTTTTATGATCCAGGAATCAAAACCCGCAGGGCCATAGCCGCCGCCGTTTGCTCGGCCTTCTTAAGGCTAGAGCCTTCCGCCTCAAACAGCATCCCGTCCGGCAAGACCAATTCCACCACGAAACGTTTGGCATGTTCGGGGCCAAGGCTGCCTTTAAGAACATATACCGGTCTATCCTGAAACAATTTCTGGGTCACTTCCTGCAAACGGCTCTTATCGTCCTTATCGTGAGGTTCAGCGCTGACCTCGCGCAGTTTGGGCATGAGCAACTTCCGCACCACCCTTTCGGCCTCGTCAAAACCGCCGTCCAGAAACACCGCTCCCAGAACGGCCTCCAACACGTCACAGAGCATGGAACTACGAGCACGGCCGCCCTGTTCCTCTTCTCCACGGCCCATAATCAGGGCCTGATCCAGCTTCAGTTCCACGGCCAAGGCCGCCAAGGCGGCCTGGCTGACCAAGCGTGAACGCAAAAGAGTCAGCTCCCCCTCTCGGAATTCTGGAAAAAAGTCATACAAGAACCTGGAAACACACAACTCCAGCACCGCGTCTCCAAGAAACTCCAGCCGCTCATTGTGCCCGACCGTGCCGGAAACCTCGTTGCAATGGGAACTGTGCGTCAAGGCCAGGAGCAACAGAGAGCTTTCCCGAAAAGAGTAATGAATACTCGTTTGCACACGGTCTAACATAGTCAACCCGGCAACATTTTTCACGCCGTCCTCCCCAGGCCCGCCGACAGGGCAAAATTTGCCTTATCCTGAAGCCGCAAACATACTTACTCCGCCAGCCTTGCGCAAGAAACGAAAATTTGTCAAAATATTGACCAGCCGCCCGGAAAGATACGGACATCCTCGCTACAGCCCGCATTTCACGTTGACAAGAGCTTCCGCACACGGCTATACTTCCAAAACGTATCTTACCTTACCGTGCTAACCACGAAGGCAGGCTTTTAAGGAGTTATCTATGACGGCGAACATCGGACTTTTATTTGCCCTAGCCTGCGCCGCCGGGGCAATTTATTATGGCATCAAGTCCAGCAAGCAGATCCTCATCCTGCCCGCCGGAGACGAGCGCATGGGCAAAATCGCCGAAGCCATCCAGGAGGGCGCTTCCGCCTATCTACGCCGCCAATATATCACTATTGCCTTAGTGGGAGCGATTTTGTTCGTCGGTCTCTGGTTTACCCTGGGCTTCAGCACGGCCTTCGGCTTTGCCTTGGGCGCCTGTCTTTCCGGAGCCGCCGGCTTCATCGGCATGAACGTATCGGTGCGAGCCAATGTGCGCACGGCTGAAGCCGCCAAAACCGGACTAGCCCATGCCCTGGACGTGGCCTTCAAAGGCGGGGCCATCACCGGCTTCCTGGTAGTCGGTCTGGGGCTGGCCGGGGTAGCCGGCTACTATACCCTGATCCGCATTTTCAGCAGCGCCGAACCGGCGGCTCTGATCAAGCCGCTCATAGGCCTGGGCTTCGGGGGATCGCTTATTTCCATCTTCGCCCGGTTGGGCGGCGGAATTTTCACCAAAGGCGCGGATGTGGGCGCGGATTTGGTGGGCAAAGTGGAAGCCGGCATTCCTGAGGATGACCCACGCAATCCGGCGGTCATCGCGGATAACGTGGGCGATAACGTGGGCGACTGCGCCGGCATGGCCGCGGATCTTTTTGAAACCTACGCCGTGACCCTCATTGCCACCATGCTCCTGGGCGCCATGCTTTTCGTGGACGCGGCCTACAATGCTATTGCCTATCCTTTGTGCATGGGCGGCTTTTCCATCCTGGCCTCCATCGCCGGCTGCCGTTTCGTCAAGATCGCCGCCGACGGCAAAATCATGGCAGCCCTATATAAAGGACTTATAGTTTCAGCCCTGATCGCCATAGCGGGCTTCTATCCCATCACCATTTTGCTGATGCCGGACAATGCCCTTGATCCCATATTAAACATCAACGGCGGCGCGCATGCCCGTATTTATTTTTCCTCGGTGATCGGCTTGACCCTGACCGGCCTCCTGGTCTGGCTGACCGAATACTATACCTCCACCGCCTATTCGCCGGTGCGCCGCGTCGCCAACGCCTCGCAGACCGGCCACGGCACAAACATCATCGCCGGCCTGGCCCTATCAATGCGCTCGACCGCCCTGCCTGTTCTGGGCGTCTGCCTGGGCATTTATGCATCATATACCCTGGCCGGACTTTACGGCATCGCCGTAGCCGCCACCGCCATGCTATCCATGACCGGGATCATCGTGGCCATTGACGCCTATGGCCCCATTACCGACAATGCCGGCGGAATCGCTGAAATGGCCGAACTGCCGGAAGAAGTACGCCAGGTGACCGACCCCCTGGACGCCGTGGGTAACACCACTAAAGCCGTAACCAAGGGATACGCCATAGGATCGGCCGGTTTGGCCGCCCTGGTGCTTTTTGCCGACTATACCCATGCCCTGGAGGCGGCCGGCCGAAAAATCAGCTTTGAGCTTTCCAACCCGGCGGTGATCATCGGGCTCTTCATCGGCGGCATGGTTCCCTATCTCTTCGGGGCTATGGGCATGGAAGCCGTAGGACGCGCGGCCGGATCAGTGGTAAACGAAGTGCGCCGTCAATTCCGGGAATTACCTGGCATCATGACCGGCGAAAGCAAACCCGATTATTCCACCGCCGTTGACATGCTCACCAAGGCGGCCATCCGCGAGATGATCATCCCCTCCCTCCTCCCCGTGCTCGTGCCTATCCTGGTGGGTGTGCTCATCCGCACGCTCATGGGGCCGGACGCCGGCATGCAGGCCTTGGGCGGAGTGCTCATGGGCTCCATCGTAACCGGCATCTTTTTGGCCATCTCCATGACCGCGGGCGGCGGAGCCTGGGATAACGCCAAAAAATACATCGAAAGCGGAGAATTCGGCGGCAAAGGATCGGAAACCCACAAAGCCGCCGTAACCGGAGACACCGTGGGCGACCCCTATAAGGACACCGCCGGCCCGGCCATCAACCCGTTGATCAAGATCATCAACATTGTGGCCCTGCTGATTGTGCCGCTATTGGTGTAAAAAATTAAACACCCGTGAACCGCTGGCAAAAACAAGCGGCCTCTCCTTTTTTATATTTTTTCCAGCTGTTCTATGTGTCCGGAAAAAAAATTTTTGTCCCGTGCGACTATTGGTATAAATTATCTAGAGTGTTTCATATCGCAATTTTCACTCTCATCCGGGGACGAACGCCATGAGCATCCGCCTAAAAGTTCTGTTGGCCATCATGCTTGCTGTGATCATGTCCATTGCCGGGGTCACGGTAATGGTTTCCTGGGAATTGGATACCGCCTTTCTCAAAAACTTTGAAGTCAGCAGCAAGGCGCAACTGGAACGCCTGAATTCCTTTGTGAACATCTTTTTAAACGATGCCTCCCGTAATGTGGAAATGCTTGCCGATGATTCCCTGGTGACCGAAAACCTGCACAGCATCACCTCCTATGTGGACAGCACTGAAGAAGTCACTCCCAAAGGAGCGGAACTCCCCCCACAGGAACGGGACATATATGAAAAAATGCTCCGCTATACCAATGTTTTCCGTCAATACTTGCTGATGTACGTGGCCAACCACCGGGGCGGCATGACCCAAGCTCCGGATGATTTTCTGAGCGCCGGGTATAATCCGGCCAAGCGCCCCTGGTTTATCGACACGCTCAAGGCCGGCAAAACCATTGTCACCGATGCCTACATCTCAGATTCTGGCGAATCCGTCTGCACCATCGCCACCCCCATCCGCAAAGGCAACACCATACAAGGCGTGGCCGCCATTGACATCAGCCTGGAGACCCTGACCAAGGAGACCGGGAACATCAACATAGGCGACAGCGGATATGTGCTCATGCTGGACGCCTTGGGCCAAGTTCTCAGCGACCCCAGGAATTCCGGCCCGAACGTACCGGAAGAAAAACGCTGGCTGGGTAAAACCCTGGAAGAACTGCCCAAAGACACTTCCAGCGCCCTTAAAAACGTTGCGGCCATGGCTTCCGGCTACACCGAGATTTTTTTCAACGGCAAAACCCATCTGGCCTCTGTGCAAACAACGGACGCCGGTTGGAAACTGATCATACTGCAGGACAAAGACGAAATTTTTGCCAACGCCATGCGGGTAACTCTGGTAATACTGCTGGTCGGCTTGGGCATCGCGCTGGTCATGCTGGTCGTATCCTTTAACATAACACGCTCCATCGCCAGGCCGCTGACCATCCTCACCAGCGCGGCCCAAGCCGTAGCCGAAGGCAACTTGCAGGCCATCCCCACGGACGGAGCCATGTTCAGGGCTGAACTCAGCACTTTGCACCAAAGTCTGCTGCACATGGTGAATAAGCTCACTGAACTCATC